>Ga0070713_100000099_pt1 | contig 55142 bp, 41 predicted proteins | sample LARL82metaG_FD_65465 | JGI IMG/M metagenome (GOLD analysis project Ga0070713, IMG submission 65465) | Corn, switchgrass and miscanthus rhizosphere microbial communities from Kellogg Biological Station, Michigan, USA - LAR L8-2 metaG | ecosystem: Host-associated > Plants > Roots > Rhizosphere ... | reverse complement strand
GGGCGCGGGGCGCAGTTTTTCGGCGCCTCGAGTTTTGAGACTTCCTCAGCCCAAGCCCCGCTCGAACGCTCCGACGTCGGAGAAATAGCGAGCGACGATCTCGGGCTGACCCGGTTGCGTATAGAGCTCGTCGCGTGGAGTGGCGATGAGAGACTCCATGGCCGCCGCGACGTCGTCGGCGTTCTGAATCCGTGGGCCAGGACCTCCGCCCGGCCGCGACGCCCATGTAACTGCCGGCGTTCCGCCCAGGGCGTTGCGCGCGAACTCCGTCGTCACCATTCCCGGCATCACCAGCGAGATGTGTATCTCCGGGAATTCGCGACGCAGGTCCATGCGCAGGTTTGCCGTCAGCGCGTTCAGCGCGGCCTTCGCCGCATTGTACGCCGATCGATACGTGGCAATTGGAACCCGTGATAGAAACGACGACACGTTGATCAGGTGGCCCCGGCGGCGCTCCTTGAAGTGTGGGATAATGGCTTGCATCCCATACAAAGCGGACTTCACGTTGACCGCCATCATCTCATCGAACTGCTGATCGGTGAGGTCGAGGACCGACGCGTTGATCCCGCGGCCCGCGTTGTTGATCCAGACGTCCACGCCACCGAATGTCTCCAGCGCCTCGTCACGAAGCCGCTCGACGTCGGCGCGCTGGGTGACGTCCACTACGACGGCGCGAGCTTCCGAGCCCGCGTCTCGGGCCACCGCCTGCAACGCGTCCGCCCGCCGTGCACCGAGAACGAGACGGAACTTCTGGCGGCCAAGTCGGCTCGCGAGCGCGGCGCCGATGCCGCTGCTCGCTCCGGTGATGACGACTACTGGTTCCCGTTGCATCTTATCCTTGGTCTTCCCCGCTTTCCGCTTCTGCTCGTGACACGCGCGAGGCCGCGCGTGCTGGCTCCTCCGACATGTCCAAGAATACTTCTCTGTCAATTGTCGCGGCGCTGACGCTCGCGGCTGCTCCGCCCATCGCGGCGCAAAGCGCGGTCCGCGCCGGCGGAGCGCCCGACAGCGTTCGAGCGAGTGAGCTGCCGACGCTCGATCTGCACGCGCCATCTACTTATGGGGCATGGCTCGCCGCGGCGCGGCACTCCGCGTTTCGGACGCGGACCGGCGTTCCGGGTTACCGGGACTTCTACGAGGCGAGCGTCCGCTTCGGATGGTCGATCGGCGATCAGTCGCGGGCCGTGAGCGGGACGTACTTCATCGACCTCATTCCCGCGGCGCTGTCGACGGACATGCCCGACTATCAGTGGACATCACGCTGTCAGCCGGAAACGTATTGTCCCGGCGCGACGCCGATTCCGCACAATGTCTACGCGTTCGGCATCACGCCGCTCGGCTTTGCCCTGAATTTCGGCGGCGGCCCGGCGCACCTAACGATCGAGACGAGTGGCGGGGGATTGCTCTTCTCGCGGCGAATTCCCGATCCGGTCGCCGCGCGCTTCAACTTCACCGCGTCTGCCGGGCCAACCCTCGAGCTGCGGTTGACACCCTCGGGGTCGATGCGCGTCGGCTACTTGTGGCACCACACCTCGAACGGTGGCACCGGCAAGGTGAATCCCGGGCTCAACTCCGGCATTCTCGCGTTCGGAATGCTGTGGCACCATTCACCGCGGCGGGACTGACTCCGGTGCCGCCGGCAAGAGGGCGGCAGACCTAACGACGTCCACGGTGTAGCCGTCGCGGCCGAGCAGCTCCTTCAGCACGCGGGCAGCGCTACTATCGGCATGTACGAGCAGACCCGACTGCTCACCGGCGGTATAGAGCTGATGACGCACCTGCCGCTGAATTGCGTCGCGATCTTCCGGGCGGAAGGGGTTGAAGAGCCCGGCCTGCTCGTCGTACGTCCGTACGTCCAGGACCTCGACGCTCATCAGCCGCGCGCGCGGCAATGTGATCGTTATGCGACGCGCGGCGTCGTCGATCTGGACATTCGTCGTCGCGCCGAGATCGATGCCCGCGCTGACCTTTCCCGTGACGACGAGCAGCGCGCGCTTGGTGAATCCATAGCGCGACGCGTCGTACACGACGACATCGCGCAGCGTCATCTCAGTCGAGACGAGCTTGGCGACATCCTGCAGCTGCTGGACGACGAGGTCGTGGCTGACCCGTGGCGGTTCGGGCTTCGGTAGCAGCGTGAAGCTCTCCGCGCGACGCACGATACCAATACCGAGCCCGACGATCAGGAGCAACACCGCCGCGAGACTGAGCCAGACAACACCGCGCGCGAACCGAATCACTGGTGACATGGCTGGAAGATAAAGCCTGGTCGTGCACGCCGAGCGAGGATGATTCAGCGGCCGGATTGCCCAACTGAATGACGACCATCATTATCCCCGCGTCAACTCACCCGACTCATCATCCACCATGCGCCGACTACTCACTCTACTTGCAGCCTCCACACTCGTCTCGGGAACCGGCCGCGCACAGCAGGCGCCGACCGATACAGTTTATGATATTGTAATCCGCAATGGACGCGTCCTCGATGGGGAGGGCAATCCGTGGATCCTCGCCGACGTGGCGATCAGGGACGGACACTTCGCGAAAGTCGGCCGGGTCGCAGCGCACGGAAAGATGGAGATCGATGCCCGGGGCAAGTACGTCTCCCCAGGGTGGATCGACATGATGGACCAGTCGGGGAGTGTGTTGCCGCGGAACGGACTCGCCGAGAACAAGCTCCGCGAGGGCGTGACGACGGCGATCGGCGGCGAAGGAGGTACGCCAGTGCCGGCATCGCGGATTCCCGAGTATTTCGCGACCCTCGAGCGACAGGGGATCAGCCTCAATTTTGGCACGTACTTCAGCGAGACGCAGACGCGGGTCGAGGTGCTCGGCGCTTCGGCGCGCGCACCTAACGCGGCGGAGCTCGACCGCATGCGCGCCATCATGGATACCGCAATGCGCGCCGGCGCGATGGGAATGACCACGGCGCTCATCTATCCCCCTTCGAGTTACTCCACGACGGACGAGCTGGTGGAGGTCGGCAAGGCCGCCGCCGCGTTAGGCGGCATCTACGCGAGTCACATTCGGGGCGAAGGAAAGGAGGTCGTGCAGGCCGTGGGCGAGGCGATCGCGGTCGGCGAGCGCGCGGGCATGCCCGTGGAGGTGTTCCATTTGAAAGTCGCGCACCAGCCGGGGTGGGGCATCCTGATGGATTCGATTCGCGCCGAAGTCGAGGCAGCGCGAGCCCGCGGCGTGGACGTCGCCGCCGACATGTATGTCTACACCGCCGGCGGGACCGGCCTCGAAGCCACGATTCCGAGCTGGGCCCACGAGGGCGGCACTGACTCGCTGAAAGCACGTCTCGCCAATCCTGCCATCCGCGCGCGACTCAAGAACGAGATCACGACTGGTTCGCCAGGCTGGTGGAACATCATCGAAGCCGCCGGCGGCTGGGACGGCGTTGTCCTCGTGAACGCACGCAATCCCGCAAACAAGAAGTACGAGACCAAAACCATCTCGCAGATCGCGAAGGAGATGGGCAAGGATCCCGCGGACGTCGCCTTCGATCTCGTGGCACAGGGGCACGGCCGAGTGATGGCGATCTATCACATGATGGGCGAGCAGGACATCGAGACGGCGCTCCGCTTTCCCTGGACGAGCATCGGCAGCGACGCCGGCGCAGTTCTCAAGTACGGAGAGCCTGACGAGACGGGCCTGCCACATCCCCGAAGCTTCGGGAATTTCCCCCGCGTGATCTCTCGTTATGTGAAGGAGCGGAAGGTGCTCACGCTCGAGGACGCGATTCGGAAGATGACGTCATGGCCAGCGACGCGCATGCGCCTCGCGAATCGCGGCGCCATCCGCGAAGGCAACTGGGCCGACGTGACCATCTTCGATCTCGATCAGCTCCAGGACAAAGCAACTTACGAAAGCCCAATGGAATTCCCCACCGGAATCGAGTGGGTATTGGTGAATGGCGTCGTCACCGTCGATCACGGTAAGCATACCGGAGCCAGGGCGGGGCAGGTGCTTCGCGGGCCAGGTTATAGCTGCACGGCAACGAGCACGGGCAATTGCCGCTCGGCCTCGATAGGCAACGACTGAATCAGTCATAGACACAAGAACACGTGTGTCACGAGCTTACTCGTGACACACGTGTTTTTGTTTTTGAAGCCTAACTGCGCTTCTTATCGGCCGTACGAGACGTTCAGACCGAAGACGTTCTTGCCCTGGTCGATGAACACCTTCTGCATGCCGACGCTGACGCCCCAGCCATTGCGGTTGGAGACGCCAAGGCCAGCGCCCAGCATGAAGCGGTTGCCGCTCTCCGAGGCGCCATTCGCGCTGAGACGGCCCCAGCCGAAGCCAGGCGTCACGAACGGAGCGAACGTCATGTCGCCGTTCTTGAGCACGAGCGCGACCGGCACGCCAGCGCTGACCGAGAGAGCCGTGATGCTGTTGCCCGTGCCGGTGCCGTCATCAGGATTCGCCCAACCCAAATCGCCACGGACGCTCATGGTGAAGAGGTTGGCATCCTTTGCATCACCCAGTGCCCAGGCACCGAGGTTCGTCTCGGCGTTCGCGCCGAGCATCAGGTTGCTCTTGTATCCCGTCGCGCTCGGGCTGACCATACCCAAGCTGCCGCCGAGCGAGAAGCCGCTCACAGGCATCGACACCGACGCACCGAACGAATTGAAGCCGGTGCCGTTGTCGCCGGAGAGGTGGCCGTACTGGCCGGAGACGGAATAGCCCTTCGGGATTCTGCCGAGCATGGCGGCGCTGACGATCGGCGTCATCGCGCCGACCGGCGTCGTCGAGAGGGCGAGGTACGCGGCCGCATCGCCCAAGCTCGGGCCTTGCGCCTGAGCAGACGCAGCGAGTCCCAGCGACGTGAGCGAAGTCAGAACGATGGCGAACTTCCTCATTGATCAATCCTCCAAGAGGAGTGGGTGTGATCAGTTTCACATCAGCGGTTCCTTTCCCGCCGCTAGGGGGACGACTCGTTTACGGCAGAGGCAACTATTGACCTCTTTGTAAGGACTTTCCGACCCACTTGACTTTTCGGGTGCAGTGTTGAAAAATCAACACACAACGTTCCGAGGTCCTTTTCAGTGCCTACTCATCGAACGGACGAAGCGCTCACTCGACGCGAGCGCCAGGTGATGGACATTCTGTTCCGACGCGGTGAGTGCACCGTTTCGGAGGTGATGTCCGATCTCCCCGATCCGCCCTCCTATTCAGCCGTTAGGTCCATTCTCCGCATTCTGACGGAGAAAGACCTGATCACGCATCGCGAAGACGGCCCTCGGTACGTCTACCTGCCGTCGAAAAGCGCCGAGCGCGCCCAGGAAGACGCGCTCGAGCATGTAGTGCGCACGTTCTTCGACGGGTCCCACGAACAGGCGATGACAGCACTCCTCCGGATCTCGGATGCCGAGCTCTCCGACGGGGAGATCGATCGCCTGCGTGAGCGGATCCGCCGCGCTCGGTCGAGCGGGAGATGATGATGAGCACTTTCATAACGACGCTCACGCAGCCGGCGGTCCTCGCCTGGCTGGTCAAGGCCACGGCTCTCCTCGTCGCCGCGCTCGCCGCGACGTCGCTTCTTCGCCGCGCCTCGGCGGGCACGCGACATCTCGTCTGGCTCGCGACGCTCGCCGGCATTCTGCTGCTCCCCGCCGTCTCCCTTTCGCCGGCGCTCAGGCTCGCGATTCTGCCGGCGCAGCTCATGCCGACGCTCCCGGCTGTGACAAACGAGGCCGCGCCTACCGCTCCGACGCAGGATGTCGCCGTCGCTCCCGCGCCGACCGAGCCGTCGACCGGCTTCACGCCAGCCTCGCCGAGTGTTGTTCGGGCCCGGACCGCGTTGCCTGCCGTGAAGCGCGTACCGGTGTGGGCAATGCTGCTGGGTGCCTGGGGGGTAGTCGCCGCCGCCCTAATCGGCTGGCTCGCGTTCGGCGCACTGTCAGTGCGGCGGATCGTCCGTTCGGGTCGCGAGCTCGATGAACGAAGCTGGACCGGGCCGTTGTGCGAGATCGCCGACCGGCTCGACCTCGACGCCGTACCGCGCCTGCTTTCGAGCCCACTCATCGAGATGCCATTCGCGTGCGGCGTCGTCGAGCCAACCATCGTACTTCCGTCGAGCGCGGAAGGTTGGAGCGATAGTCGCCGGCGCGCCGTGCTCTTTCATGAGCTGGCGCACGTCAAGCGGCGCGACCTCGTCGGCCACACGTTAGGCAGAGTCGCGTGCGCCCTGTACTGGTTCCATCCGCTGGTGTGGACGGCGGCGCGCTGTCTGCGCGCCGAGAGCGAGCGCGCGTGTGACGATCTCGTTCTGTCGTGTGGCGCTCGCGCCAGCGATTACGCCGATCACCTGCTGGACATCGTCATCAGCGTGCGTCATCATGGCGCGCCCGCGACGGCCATGCCGATGGCGCGTCGCCGTGAGCTCGAAGGACGCGTCCTCGCGATTCTCGATCCGGCAGTCGCCCGCATCGGCCCGGGCCGCGTGCAGTCGATGACAATGCTCGCCGGTGTCGGCGCTCTCGCGCTCACCGTTGCCGCCATGGCTCCGGCACGTACGCCGAAGCCGAGTCTCGAACGCCTTTCCCTCGCGAGCGATTCCGTCGGCCGCGTGGCGAAAGTCAGGTCAAAGCAGGCTCAGACCCAAACTCAGACCCAAACTCAGACCAATACCGTCACGTCGACCACCTCGCAAACGTCGCGTGTCGTCGAGAAGAGCGGGGTTGCATCAGCTCCTGCCCCCTCCCCGGCGCCAGCTCCGAGTCCCTCACCCGCGCCCGCACCGACGCCTTCGCCGAGCGTCGAGTCCTCGCCGACGCTCTCCGAGGCGCTCGGCGCCATTGGAAAGGTCGCGGTACGTGAAGCGGCGGCGGCGGTCAGTGGAGTAGTCAGTGGCCACACGAAAGTCATATCAAACGAAAGGCCCGGCGTCGACTCGGCCAAGGTTGCCCTGCTGCTCAAGGTGTTGCGCACGGATCCCGACGCGGACGTCCGCAAGATGGCGGCGTGGGGTCTCAGTGAAGCCGGTGACGTGTTAGGCGCGTCGGACGCACTCGCGGAGGCCGTGCGCAGCGACGAAGACGACGACGTGCGCGAGATGGCCGCGTGGGCTCTCGCGGACTCCCACCGTGAAGTCGCGCGGAAGGCACTGGCCGCGGCGCTGCGGCGCGACGCGAGTGAGCACGTGCGCGAGACCGCGGCATGGGGTCTCGGCAACTCCGGCCTCCGCGATGAGGATCGTGAGGTAATCGAGTCGGCGCTCGCGTCCGATGAAAGCGAAGGTGTCCGTGAGTCCGCTGCCTGGGCGTTAGGCAACACGCCACGTCGTCCGGCTGCGCCAGCACTCGTCACGGCATTGCGTGACCGCAGCCCGCAGGTTCGCGAAAGTGCGGCCTGGGCGCTGGCGGAGATCGGGGACGAGGACGTCGCGCCAGCGGTGCAGTCAGCCTTCGCGCGCGAAACCAATCCCGAAGTACGCATGGCGGAGCTCCGCGCGCTCACCTACATGCATGTCGACGATCGGGCCATCCTGGACGCCGCTCTGTCGTCGAAGGACGCGGGGCTCCGCGCCCGTGCAGTGCGGATGATTGCCGGTTCGCCCGGCTCGTGGCCGGAGCCGCGTCCGCGCCCGCGGCCACGTCCAATGCCGTGAGTTGTCAGGTGGGTCCCGGGTTGCTCCCGGGACCTCTCCTATGCCCATTCGTGCTGAATATTCAGCACTCCATTCGGAGGAGATCAATGTTCCGTTCGAGCCTACTCATCATCAGCGTGTTTGTAACAGGCGCTCCGGCGAGAGGTCCATCGTCGCTGGCGACGACGTCGAGGCATCATCACACGCCAGATGTACGCGAGATTCTCGACGGCGCGCGAGGCGTCTCGCCGCTCGTGTGCCTGCTGGCGGGTGATGGCGTCGCGTCGACGGGTCGTTGGGGAGGCGGCTTCTGGGACGCACCATCCATGGCGATCGGAGCGGAAGTGCGCATGCGTGTACGCGAAATGATGCGTTCGCCCCTCTCGGCCGAGGACGAGCGTGCACTCCTCGATGGTCTCGGCTCCGACGACGCGTGCGTCAGACACCTCGCATCAACGATCATCGGTCGGAGCGACGAGAAGTCGTTCGTCGGACCGCTGACCACGAAGACTGGTGCCGCCTCGCCCGGTGAGCGTCAGTCGGCGGCGATTGCGCTCGGGCTGCTGGGTGCGCGCGACGCTGTCGATCCGTTGGTCCGCCTGCTGCGCGATCCCTCCCCGGATGTGCGTGCCGACGGTGCCTGGGCACTCGGCCGAATCGGCGACAAACGCGTTGCGCGGAACGTGTCGGTTCTTCTTCGCGACCAGTATCCGGAGGTGCGCGCCGCGTCGGTCGTTGCCCTCGGCCATCTCGAGGCGCGCGACAACGTCGATGAACTGCTCCGAGTGCTGCGCGAGGACACGAGCCCCGAAGTACGTCGTGTGGCGGCGTGGGCGCTCGGCCAGCTCGAGTCGCGGAACGCGATCACGGGGCTGGCGACCGCGCTCCGCAGCGATCGCAGCGATGATGTGCGTGAGATGTCGGCGTGGGCGTTGGGTCAGATGAACTCGCGCGACGCGGCCGAAAGCCTGACGAACGCGCTTCGCTCCGATGACGACCCGGATGTTCGGGAGACGGCGGCATGGGCGCTGGCCGAGACGAACACCCGCGGCAGTAGTGATGCGTTGGCTGACGCGCTGGGACGGGACCGCGAGGCAAAAGTGCGGTCGACGGCGGCGTGGGCGCTCGGTCAGGTGCACTCCGATCACGCACCTGCCCCGCTGATCGGCGCGCTCAAGGACAGCGACGAGGACGTCCGCCTCAAAGCAGCGTGGGCGCTGAGTCAGATCGGTGATCCGGCGGCGGTGCCAGCGGTGACGCAGGCGCTGAAGCAGGATCAGCCGGAGCGCGTCAGGCAGGCACTCGTTAGGGCGCTCCTGGAATCCGGCGAGCACTCGGAGGAAGCACTCGAAGGATTGCTGCAGTCCAAGGACGACAAGACGCGAGAGCTGGCCGTTCGTGCGTTGTCTGGTCGAAAGGGACCGTGGCCCTGGCCCTGGCCCTGGCCGCGGCCAAGACCGACGCCGTGATGGTAGAGGGTTGCGGGTGGAGGGTTGGGCGTGGAGGGTTGTGAGTAGAGAGTTATGGGTGGCGGAAAATGATTGGCCGACGGCTTTGCCGTCGGCCTTCGTTTATTCGCAACCCGCAACCCTCTACTCCGACCGCAGCGCCCGGATCGGGTCCACATTGGCTGCGCGGCGGGCGGGGATCCAGATCGCGAGCACAGCAACGCCGAGGAGGATGGCGGGAACGACTGTGAATGCAACGACATCGAGCGATGGCGCTCCGTACAGAAGGCCGCGCAGCAGTCGTGACACGGCAAATGCTCCGACGAGCCCGATTGCCGTACCGAGGACTACCAGCTGCATCCCCTGACGCATGACGAGTCTCACGACTTGCTGGTGGGCAGCGCCGATCGCCATACGAATGCCGATCTCACGTGCTCGCTGCGCCACCGAATACGACATCACGCCATAGACTCCGACCGCCGCGAGGACGAGACCCAGGAGACCGAACATTCCCAGGACCGCGCCGACGATCCGAGCTGGAAAGAGAGCGATGCCAAGGAAGTTGTTCATCGTGCGAAGGTCGGCGAGCGGGAGATCCGGATCGAGCGCCGCGACTTCGGCGCGGAGTCGCGGGGCGAATGCGGCGGGATCGCCATTCGTCCGAATGTGAATCACCATCGCCGCATGCCAGTTCTGCGCGAGTGGCATGTACATGAAGGGCGTCGCCGGCTCGCCTAACGAATGGTACTTCGCCGTAGCGACGACGCCGACGATCGTGTGGTCGCTTCCCCCGACCCGAACTTGCTTCCCGATTGCCTGCTGACCAGGCCAGAAGCGATCGACGAAGCTCTGATTGACGATCAGCACTTTGGCGGCGCTGCGGTCGTCATTTGGCGTGAAGTCTCGTCCGCGCCGCAGGCGCATGTCGACCGCGGCGAAGTACCCCGGCGAGACGACGTTGTAGTCGACGTTCATCCTTTCGTTCTTCGCCGGCGTGTAGCCCGGAATCTCGACGCCGGTGTCGGAGCCGCTGAGACCGAGAGCTACATCCATTCCCAGGGCCACGGCGCGAACGGCCGGCATCTCGCGGAGACGCGACAGGAGCCGCCGATAGAAGTCATCGATGCGCGCGTGGTTATACCCGTTCAATCCCGGATCGACTGACGCGAGGAGGAGATTATCACTCGTGAAACCTTTCTCGAGGGTCGTCGCCGCGCGAAGGTTTCGCACGAACAGGCCCGCGCAAACGAGAAGGATCAGCGACAGCGCGACCTGCGCGACAACCAGCGGACGACTCATCCGCGCCCGCGACCCACCGGCTGGTGCCTCTCCCTTGAGCGCGGGGACCAGTGAGGGCCTTGTCGCCTGCAACGCCGGCACGAGCCCGAAGGTCATTCCCGTGACGAGTGCGACAACCAGCGTGAACAGGAGCACGGTTCCGTCGAGTCTCAGATCGGGATCGATTGGAATATCGATCGGCAGCTGGATGCGATTGACCAGGGAGATCATGCCCGACGCCACGACGATCCCTGCCAGCCCCGCGAGAAGTGAGAACATCAGGCTCTCGGTGAGGAGCTGCCTGACGAGTCGTGCCCGTCCCGCGCCGAGGCTCAACCGAACCGCCATTTCGCGTTGGCGATCATGTGCGCGCGCCAGAAACAGATTCGCGACGTTCACGCACGCGATGAGCAGGAGCAGCAGAACGACGGCCATCACCACGGTCGACAGTGCGACCTGAGTGCTGTGAAACTTCGGGTGGATGCCCGCTTCGGCCTGCGTGAGGACGTTGATTCCCGATTTCTCGTAGTCCGCCGGATAGATCTCGCGAAGTTGGTTGACGATAGCCTGCATGCGATCGCGCGCGCGCGCGATGGTGACACCGGAATGCAACCGCGCGACGACGTTGAGATAGTTGTTGTCATGGTCGTCGACGCGACGGCCGGGCTCGATTTCGGCCAGCTGCATCATTGGCACCCAGAGCACTGGCACCACGAGAGGAGCCGGACCACGGAATTCGGGTGCCATGACACCAACGACGGTGTAGCGATGGCCGTTCAGCAACATCGTTCGGCCGATGATGGCCGAATCGCCGCCGAACACCGACTGCCACCCCGCATGACTGAGCACGGCGACAGGATGCGCGTTGGGTGTCGAATCTTCGTCAGCGGAGAACGTGCGGCCGCGCTCTGCTCTGGCGCCGAACGTCGTGAACAGATTTGCCGATGCGATCTGACCGGTAATCCGTTCCGTCCGCCCCCCCATCGACAGATTGAGCCCGACGAAGTCCCATGCCGAGACGCCGGAGAACACGTCGGCGGATCGGGCGCGGACATCCGCGTAATGTCCGGGCGAGTTCGCACCGTATGGGAAGCCGGGCCACGTGCGAAAGAGCTGCACGATCCGCGATGGATCCGTAACGCCCGGCAGTGGCCGCAGCAGCATCATTTCTACCGCCGAGAAGACGGCGGTGTTCATGCCGATACCGAGTGCGAGGGTGAGAACGGCGATGCCGGTAAACAGCGGACTCTTACGGAGCAGTCGACCAGCGTAGCGGAAGTCCTGCACGAAGGTGGTCATGGTTTGCTCTCGAGAAGGCGCTCATCGCGTATGTTCTACGAGTACGGAGTAGTGACGCAGGCAGTTGCAGGTCAAATGAACTGGGACGGTGCGTGCGCTGACCGGGCTGATTGACGGGGGTCGGTCCGCGAACGATCATGTAGCCCCGACCCAACGCGAGGAGCAGAGCGAGAGTGCCCACCGACGTCAGCAATCCGCAGTACTACCACAAAGTCGTCGACTGCCAATGGGCCTGTCCGGCGCACACCAACGTGCCGGAGTACATCCGCCTCATCGCGCAGGGGCGCTACACGGAGTCGTACCTGCTCAACCGGCAGTCGAATGTCTTTCCGGGCATTCTCGGACGCACCTGTGACCGTCCCTGCGAGCCCGCCTGCCGGCGTGGTCGCGTCGACGGCAAGCCGGTGGCGATCTGTCGGCTGAAGCGTGTCGCCGCCGACCTGCGCGATGACATTAGCGAGTTCTTACCGAAGATTCCCTCTGAAAAGAATGGCAAGCGAGTGGCCCTCATCGGCGCCGGTCCGGCGTCGCTGACGGTCGCGAACGACCTCATGCCAGTCGGCTACGAGGTCGTGATCTACGAGAGGCACCAGCGCGCGGGCGGTTTGATGCGGGTCAACATCCCGTCGTTTCGGCTGCCCGCCGAAGTGCTGGACGAGGAGACCCGAGTCATTCTCGACATGGGCGTCGACATCCGATACGGCACCCCCGTAACGAGCATGCGCGCGCTCCTGGACGAGGGATATGACGCGATCTTCGTCGGTAGCGGCGCGCCCAAGGGAAAGGAGCTGGAGCTGCCCGGACGGCGTGAGACGGACCAGATCTACATCGGCATCGAGTGGCTGGCCAGCGTCCACTTCGGCCATATCGATCGCATTGGTGAGCGAGTACTCATCATTGGCGTCGGCAACACGGCGATGGACTGCTGCCGGACATCGCGGCGGCTGGGAGGCACCGACATCAAGGTGATCGCGCGGCGGTCGCGACCGTACTTCAAAGCGTCGCCGTGGGAGCTGGAGGATGCCGAAGAGGAAGGCGTTCAGATCATCGAGAACCATGCCCCGAAGCGCTTCCTGATCGAGAATGGGAAGCTCGTCGGCATGGAGCTGGACCGGCTGCGCTGGTTCGAGGACAGGGGCAAGCAGAAGAGCGAGGTGACCGACACCGTTCGCCTCGACTGCGACACGGTCATCCTGGCCATCGGCCAGGACAATGCCTTTCCCTGGCTCGAGCGCGATCTCGGCATCGAGTTCGACGAGAATGAGATGCCCGTCGTCGACCGCAAGACATTCGCGAGTACTAAACCGGGGGTTTTCTTCGGTGGCGACGCGGCATGGGGGCCGGAGAACATCATCTGGGCCGTGGAGCACGGCCATCAGGCGGCGATCTCGATCCACAACCATTGCATGGGCATTCCCCTCGAGGAGCGTCCCGCCTACGGGATGAACCTCGTGAGCTCGAAGGTCGGCATGCACGCGTGGAGCTATAGCAACGACTACAACCCGGCGTCCCGGGCGAAGATGACACACGAGGAGCTCACGAAGCGCTTCTCGAAACTGTCGGTCGAGGTGGAGCTCGGCTTCACCGCCGATCAGACGGCGGCCGAGGTCGAGCGGTGCCTGAACTGTGACATCGAGACGCACTTCACAGCGCCGCTCTGTATCGAGTGCGACGCGTGTGTCGACGTGTGCCCGGTGAACTGCCTGACGATCGCCCCGGACGCGCCCGAGCCCGAGCTGCGAACGCGACTGTCGGCGCCGGCGTTGAATCTGACGCAGGAGCTGTTCGTGTCCGAGGCGCTGCCCCAGACCAGGCGGGTGATGGTGAAAGACGAAGACGTCTGCCTGCATTGCGGTCTGTGCGCGGAGCGGTGCCCCACGGCGGCGTGGGACATGAGGGAGTTCGATTTGATCATGCCGTACGCTGGTCGACAGGGGCTAGGGGCCAGGAGCTTGGGGCCAGCGTCTGGACCGCCAAGCACCACTATGCCGACTGCCCTAACTCCTAGCCCCTAGCCCTGTGGTTAACGATTTCGCTTTCAAGATCGCCACGGTCAACGGCACCGGCTCTGCCAGCGCCAATGGCCTGCTCATGCAGGCCATTTATCGAATGGGCATCCCGGTCTCGGGGAAGAACGTCTTCCCGTCCAACATTCAGGGACTGCCGACGTGGTACGAGATCCGGGTCAGCAAGGACGGCTACACCGCCCGGCCGGCGAACGTCGATCTCATCGTCGCTCTCAACCCCGCGACGTACGCCAAGGACGTCGCTGCCGTTAGGCGCGGCGGCTGGCTGCTGTATGACTCCTCGTGGCCGCTCGACCGCGCGCTCCGCCGGGACGACATCACCATCCTTGGGGTGCCCTTCGGCAACATGTGCGTCGAAGCGTTCGCGGGCGACCGCGAGCGAACGCTGATGCGTAACATCGCCTACACGGGCGCGCTCGTCGCCTTGCTCGACATCGACATGGACGTCGTGTCCGAGATCATCCGCGAGCAATTCACGAAGAAGCGCGCACTTCTCGATTCCAATTTCCGCGCGCTGCACCTCGGCTACGACTACGCGAAAAAGAACTTCAGCTGTCCGCTGCCGATCAGGCTCGAGCGGATGAACGCAACGCGCGACCAGGTATTGCTCGATGGCAATACCGCTGCCGCGTTAGGCTGCCTCTACGCCGGCGCGACCGTCGGCGCCTGGTATCCGATCACGCCGGCGACGTCGTTGATGGAAGCGTTCACCGGCTTCTGCAAGCGCTACCGCGTCGATCCGCAGACGAAGCGCAACAATTACTGCATTCTGCAGGCGGAAGACGAGCTCTCGGCGGCGGGAATAACGATCGGCGCCGCGTGGGCGGGGGCACGCGCCTTCACCTCGACGGCGGGACCGGGAATCTCGCTGATGAGCGAGTTCATCGGACTCGCGTACTACACTGAAATTCCGGGTGTGTTCTTCGACATTCAACGCACCGGGCCATCGACCGGCATGCCGACGCGAACGCAGCAGGCAGATCTCCTCTCAATCGCATACCTCTCTCACGGCGACACGAAGCACATCGCGCTCTTTCCGTCGAATCCCGCCGAGTGCTTCTACATGTCCGTGACCGCGTTTGATCTCACCGAGCGCTTCCAGACACCGGTGTTCGTCGTCTCCGACCTCGACATCGGAATGAACGACTGGATGGTGCCGCGCCTAACGTGGGAGGACAGCTATCGCCCGGATCGCGGCAAGGTACTCGACGCCGCTCAGCTCGAAAAAGTGCAGCGCTTCTCGCGCTATCTCGACGTCGATGGGGATGGGATCGCCGCACGTACGCTGCCGGGTGTCTCACCGAAAGGCGCGTACTTCGTCCGCGGCTCGGGCCACGACAAGCACGCCGCGTACACTGAAGACTCGGCCGAGTATCGCGAAGTGGTCGATCGATTGGCCAGGAAGCTCAAGACAGCGGAAGAGGCGGTGCCGGCCCCGGAGATCCGAAGACGCAATGGCGGCTCGTCCGTCGGAGTCGTTGCACTCGGTGGAACACACGCGGCGATGCTCGAGGCCTGCGACCGGCTGGCCGCGGAGGGAATCGAGGTGGACTACATGCGCATCCGATCATTCCCATTCGGCACCGCGGTGCGCGAGTTCCTCGATGCGCACGAGACGCTGTTCGTCGTCGAACAGAATCGCGATGCGCAGCTCCGCTCGCTGCTCGCAATCGAGACGGGCATCGCCCGTGATCGAATGATCCCCGTGCTCGACTACGGTGGACTGCCACTCACAGCCGATTTCGTGACCTCGCAGGTCGCGCGAGAGTTGGAGGCGCACGTATGACGTCGATTCAGAAGCCACCGGTGCGGCACCCGTCGCTCCAGGCCAATTCGCTTGGCCTGACGAAGCGCGACTACGAAGGGGCGATGTCGACGTTGTGCGCGGGTTGCGGCCACGACTCGGTGACGGCAGCAATCGTCCAGGCGTTCTACGAGCTCGAGATCCCGCCTCATCGTGCCGCCAAGATGAGCGGCATTGGCTGCTCGTCGAAGACGACCGCCTATTTCATGCGACAGTCGCATGGCTTCAACTCAGTGCACGGGCGCATGCCGTCGGTCGCGAGCGGAGCGAATGCCGCCAACCGCGATCTCATCTACATCGGGATCTCCGGCGACGGCGACTCCCTCTCGATAGGTCTCGGCCAGCTCTGCCACGCGATCCGCCGCAACGTGGACATGCTCTACCTTCTGGAGAACAATGGCGTCTACGGCCTGACGAAGGGACAGTTCTCGGCGTCGGCGGATGTCGGCTCCAAGTCGAAGCGGGGCGAGGCGAATGTGCAGCGCCCGATCGATCCAGTGCTCCTCGCTCTCAGCCTCGGCGCGACGTTCGTTGCGCGCGGCTTCTCCGGCGACAAGACGCGATTGGTGCCGATGTTGAAAGCTGGCCTACGCCACAAGGGCTTCGCGCTCATCGACGTGATCTCGCCCTGCGTGAGCTTCAACGATCACGAAGGATCCACCAAGAGCTATCGATTCACGCGCGAGAACTATCACGAGCTCGCGCCGGTCGATTTTGTGCCACTGCAGCGGGAAATCACCGCGTCGACGGAAGCTGGGGCGAGCGTGTCAGTGACGATGCATGACGGGAGCATCGTGCGGTTTCGCGAGGTCGGGACGGACTATGATCCAACGGATCGCGACGCTGCATACGCACATGTGCGCGCGCGGCAGGAGCGAGGCGAGATCGTCACCGGCCTTCTCTACATTGACGAGAGCTCGTCGGACATGCACGAGACGGCAAACACGGTCGCGCGCCCGCTCGTGGACCTGCCCTACGACTCGCTTTGCCCAGGGAGCGCGGCGCTCGACGCCTTGATGGACGAGTACCGGTAGGTGGTTAGTGATCGGGGGACGGTAAACGGCGACCACCGATCACCGACCACCGACTAATCGCGAGTCTGGCTTCCCGGCCAATCACGCTCCGTGATACGGCATTGCGCACGCGGCGCGGCGTGAACGGCGCGAGCGACCCGGCACTCGTAGCGCGCCGAATGGTCGCCGATCGCTTCGGCGTGCACGATGAGCGTATGCTCATCGACTGGGGAGATGTCACGCAGGCGCAGCAAGCCGCGCGGGTTCCCGAAGTTCTGCTCGTCGGCGGCACACACGGAGCGGGGAAGTACCTTGGCGGCGCTGCCGTGCAGGGCGCGGAGCACCGCCGCGCTCGGATCGGCGTCCACCACGGAACCGTCCGGCCCCGTCGTCGCCACGCTGAGGCAGACCCGATCTGCGCTGTCGCCGATGACGTCGTCGAGTAAGGCGCGGAAGGCAGTCACGACCGATGCGTCGTCATTTGGAACCGCGGCCATGATGAGCGGCGTCGAGGACCGCTGGGCCAGGCACCCGGTGGTGGCACCAGCGAACAGGAGCGCCGCGGCAATTGTGCGTGCGATCTCGAGCGGCGAGCCGAGCGCGGCCATTGGGCGTCTGTGGGAGCGGGTCTTCATCTATTGAAAGCCTAATGCAGGGTTCCGACCAGCGAGAGCGCATCAATGACGAGCGGAGTTGGTGACTGGTGACTGAAGGGGGTTGCCGGCGAACGGTGAACGGAGAACGGTAGGTGTCCGTCCACTGACCACTGACCACCGACCACCGATCACCGACACCAGCCACCACATCGGACGTTACGCCCGGGTACGGCAGTTCGTCCCCACCGTGCCATGTCGCGACGCCAAAGAATCGATTGTCCGCACGAGCGCCGCCCAGGGATGGCGGTCTGCTTGCACTGCCTTCATGCAGCTCGCCTCGAGGCTCGCGAGCGCCGACAGCGCGCCATCGTGCGCTTCGCTGCGTGGAGTCTCAGCATCGCCGCTGTCGGAGTCGTGGGTGCGGCTGGAGTGAATGCTGCCACGAAGCACCCCGACGAGAACACGCCGCGCAGCGCGAAACGAAGTGAGGGACAGGCCGTCGCCGCCAAGGCGACGGCACGGAGCGATTCAGCGGTCGTTACGGTTGCGTCGGCGGTGATGCAACAGGGGACACCGTCGGCGGCGCCAGTCGCGCCGGCGTCCGACTCCTCCGCGGCTGCGAGCGCGAGCCCGGCGTCGGTGGCCTCCATTCCGGCGAATCAGCCCGCTTCAGCGCCTGCGGCGACAGCTGCCAAACTCGCTTCCCCTGCGGATTCAAGCACTCGGTCGCCGATCGGCCCGATCATTCCACAGGGACGCACCGATTTCCACGACAGCCTGTTTGCCATCCGAAGTGGCGACACCGTCGTCGTCCACTTCGACACCTCGCCCTCGCGCACACGCCGCGCGGACAAGTTCGAGGCAATCGTCAGGCAGACACTCAACGTCGTCTATGGGCCGATTGCCGACAGCGTACTCGCTGGCGTGCCGTCGGGGCGGCTCGCCGCGCCTAACGAGCTGGTGACGACGCTTCCATCCCGCGGCATTCATCTCACGGGGCCGCGCGGCGCGCGCCTCGCCCTCTGGCCGGAAACGCGGCCTGGACGCGACGGACCACTCGCGGTCGCCTACCGGACGCTCGTGGAGCGATAGCAGCCGAGAGTCACGCTCTGGCGGATCGCCCACTTCCGCTGCATGATCGAAGGGCCGTCGACGCGATCCTTCCGCCGGCCCACCCATGTCTACCCATCCCGATCTGCTCGCTCAGCCGGTCGAGCGCGCAGCACGCATCGTTGCTCTCGACCTCCTCGATTCCGCCGCGAAGGCGCGCGAACGACTCGATGATGCCTCTGACCCGGGCGCCCTTCACGACTTTCGGGTTGGGGTTCGGCGGCTCCGAAACTGGCTGCGTGCGCTGCGCCCCTGGCTGGACGACAGCACGCCGAAGCGAGCGCGCCGTGGACTGAAAAAGGCCGCGAGATTGACCGGCGACAGTCGCGACGCCGAAGTGCATCGCGAGTGGATCATCGCGCAGCGCGGCGCGCTCAGCGTGCGCCAGCGACGTGGTATGGCCTGGCTCCTCGAGAAGGTCGACAATGAGAAGCAGGACAGCGACCAGATGGTGGCGACGCGTGGCGTGCGCGCCTTCGATCGCGCGCATACCACGCTCTCGCGCAAGCTCAAGACCTATCGCATGAAAATCGACGCCCACGCCGACGAGCTGCCTCGCCCGTTCGCGTCGGTCATGGCCGAGCTTCTGCGAGCGCAGGCGGGGAAGCTCGCGAAGCGCCTAACGAATATCGAGTCGTACGAGGACGCCAGCTGCGTGCACAAGGCGCGACTCGCCGGCAAGCGCCTGCGATATCTACTCGAGCCAATCGCCGCTTCGGTCGAAAGCGCCGACCGCCTCGTGAGTGAGCTCGCCGACCTGCAGGATGTCCTCGGAAACTGGCACGACGTCCATGTATTCTCCGAGGCGCTCGCGAAAGCCAACGACAGCGTCGCCGGCGAGTCCGCCCGCGATACGCCGGACGTCGCTGGCGCGCCTGCCACGGACACGCGTGCGCGCGACATCGGGCTGGGGCTGCTTGCGCTCGCGGGCCGACTCCAGGAGCGCGGCCGGCAGGCATTTGGCGAGGTCCGCGAGCGCTGGTCCGACCCGAGTCGCTTCGTCGAGGAGGCCGAGGCGATCGCCGAGACGCTCGACGCGCTCGCCGGGCGCGGCACGGAAATCGAACGGAAGTACCTGCTGTCCCGTCTACCGGAGATGCCTAACGACGCAGCTGTCGCCGAGATCGACCAGGGCTACATTCCCGGCACGAACCTGCTCGAGCGGCTGCGTCGCGTGCGGACGCCGCACGGTGGTGGCGACCGCTGTATCCGGACGCTCAAGACAGGTGCTGGCCTCGTTCGCACGGAGATCGAGGAGGAGATACCGGCCGCGTTGTTCGAGCGCATGTGGCCCCTCACGGAAGGCCGGCGCCTGCGGAAGCGTCGTTATTCGATTCCGGATGGCGCGCACACCTGGGAAGTGGACGAGTTTCTCGACCGTGAGCTCGTGCTTGCCGAAATCGAGCTTCGCGGCGTGAAGGATGAGGTACCGATCCCCGACTGGCTCGGCGCGGTCCTCGTCCGCGAAGTCACAGACGAGAAGGCATACACGAACGCGAGCCTGGCGTCAGGAAATGGGGGCGCGTCCGAGGAGATGGAAGAAGAGCTCCAGCACGAGGACCCCGGGAATCAGGGCGGCGAGCGTTCCGGCAATGGCGCGTGCGCAGCGCACGAGTCGCGTCCGCGGCCGGCCCGGCTCAGCCTCGTGGAGCCAACGGTCGGCGAGTCCCCACGCGCCTAACGACGCAAGGGCAAGGCCCGCAGCCGCCGCGCGCCAATGCCCGTGGAGCCCCCAGTCGATGGCGACTGGGATGCCCAGCTGAAGCATCTGATACAGCCGTGCCGGAACGCCGGTGCGCGCGTACTTCGTGAGTAGCGCGCCCAGCGTTGGTTCGGCGACGTCTGTCGTGAGTTGCGATTTCGACGACTTGACGAGGCTCACGATTCCACCTCGTTCGCAAGGAAGTTACCGGGACAACGTCTCCGCTCCCTTCTTCACCTGCGGCACGCCGTCGCTCATCCACTTCGGCTCCGGCTTGCCCATGAGATAGTGATCGAAGAACTGCTTCATCCTGATCTGAAAATCCTTCTGATTCTCCTTGCGCGCCAGATGGTGCGGCTCGCCGGGGTACGACAGCAGGATGACCCGTTTGCCCCACCGCCGCGCCGCGCCATAGAACTCGAGTCCCTGATGCCAGTCGACGGCATTGTCGGCCGTTCCGTGCAGGATCAGGAACGGCGTCGTGATGTCGCGTACGTGAAAGATCGGCGACTGGTCCTCATACAGATCCTTGGCCGTCCACGGCGTCGCCCCATCACCCATGCGTACCTGGCCCAGCTCCATGATGCCCTGCTGCAGCGTACCCGTCCCAGGGTACGTCTCGTCGTAGAAGCTGATGAGGTCAGTCGGCGGCGCGCCCGTGACCACGGCCGCAAACAACTTCGAGCGCGTAAGAATGTACGAGCTCTGATAGCCGCCCCAGCTGTGACCTTGCAGTCCGATGTGCTGCGGATCGGCGTAACCGAGATCGATCACCTTCTTCACCGCGCTCTCGACGCAGTCCACGGCCGAGCTGCCCGGCTTTCCAATCTCGTAAACAACGTCCGGCTGCACCACGAGGTACCCATTCGATGCATACGTCGAGATGTGCGGACGATCGTCGTACACGGGCATCGAGAAGGTGTGGTGCGTGTTCGACATGATCTCGTAGAAGTACACGAGCATGGGGTACTTCTTGCCGGGCTGATAACCGGCTGGCAGGGTCAGCGTCGCCTGCAGCTTCTGGCCCTTGCCGTTGGTGTAATCGACGAGGACCTTGCTGCCCCACGCATACTGGCTGAGCTGCGGGTTAGCGTCGGTCACTTTGCGAGGGGATGTGAATGTCGTCGTCGACACCCAGTAGTCGGGAAATTCGTTGAACGTCTGCTCAGTGAAAACCACGCGATCGGCCTTCTCCGCTTTCTGCGCCTGCCCGATCTGCTTGTCGGCCCACACGAGGGCCGACGGCGCCTTGCCTAACGACGCCGTCCAGTAGCCGGTCTTCTTCGTCCACTCGCCATAGGCCGAGAGCAGGATTGGTTTGGTGAGGTCGAGCCCCTCGTCTTCCTCACCGCCGAGCCCCGCGCCGAAGATGCCGCCGCCGCGGCCGCCGCGTCCCGAACGCCGATCGAGACGAACGACGCGGAACTGAATCTGCTGGCCGGCACCCGTGCCGCGCGTTACATCGATCGCCGCGCCGCCATCGAGGGGAACCGCCCAGATGTCGTACTTGTGGTTGAGCAGCACGTACTTCCCGTCCTTGCTCCAGCCGGCGACGCCGTAGGTCGGCAACTCGTATGGATGATCGTCGCCGGTATCCACGAAGCTCAGCTTCTCGCCGTCATCGAGGTCCACCGTCTTCATCGTCTCGAGGTTGGTCCCCTTGACGTGCTTGTCCTTCAGATAGAGGAACCACCTGCTGTCGGGCGAGATGCTCAACGTCCTGACGACCTTATTGACAATTAGAGTTCGCTCACCGGTGGCCGTGTTCACCCGGTAATAGTCGGCGTGACTCCCGCCCCACGCGACTTCGCCTCGATACGCGGAATCGTCGCGACCGATGGCCCATGCGCCATTCGCCGTGGGCGTCACCTGCGGCATGTCGTCGCTGCCAAGCATCACGAAGTGCTTCGTCCCGAGCACGATGGCCGCGGGAGTCGTCGCGCGACGGAGCTGCTGGATGCGAATCATCTGTACCGACTGCGGGTCGGCGTCCTTCCAATGCCAGACATCCACATTGGCCTGCGGCTCACAATCAGTCCGCTCGGCGCACGCCTCGTTCTTCGCCGGCTCATCCTCCTGCTCCTTGACGCCGACGAGCAACCGCGAGCCATCCTTGCTGAAGCGCGGTGTCGAGAATTCGCTGAGGACCTTCCCCTTGGGGAAGGTCGCGTCCTTCGACGGATCGTACTCGAAGGCGACGGGTTTCGTCGTGGCAAGCTGTGACCAGGCGAGAAGGATGTTGTCGCGCTGCTTTTTCGACGCCGCTTTCGTCCCGCGCAGCACGGCGAGATTGGCACCGTCGGTGCCCCATTGCAGCTGATCGTAAATCTTCGCGGCACCATCGAGCGCTTTCGTCTCACCGCTCGCGAGGTTCACGAGATACACGCCGTTGCCGAGATGCTCGGCGGCGTCGACGGTGTACGCGAAGAAACGACCGCTGTCGTCAAAATCGTACTGGTTGACGTTACCGATGTTGCGGCTGGCGCTCGACGAGAGATCCCGAAGGAGGAGATCCGCTCCGTCATGCGTCGTGTCCGCCGCGCCCTTGTTCGTGCGGACCGCGAGCCATTGACCGCCCTTGGCGAACTTGAAGCTCGCCGCGTTAGGCACATCGAGCATCGTGCCGCTGGCGAGCTCGAGGAGCTCGAACTTGCGCGGTGACTCGCTTGCGGCAGCAGCCGTCGCAGGCGCACCGCCACGACCGCCGGGACCTCCAGGCCGTCCAGCGCGACCACCACGACGCTGCGCCGCCGGCGGATTGACGTAGAAGCCGACGAAGTGGGAATCGTCGGAGAACGCCGGTCCATTCGCTAGCGTCGCGCCAAAGCCACCCCCGCCGTCACCGCGTCCGGCGCCAGGAGCGGTGCCGGCGTTGATCGTGTACACCTTGTCTCCATCCAGTTGCTTCACGATGAGTGTGGCGTCGCCATCGTTGGGCTGGAGGGTGTAGGTCATCCAGCGTCCGTCCGGCGAGATCGACGTATTGGTGATCCTGTTCCAAGCGCCGTAGTCCGGAAGATTGAGAACTTTGAGCGCGCCAGGATCGCGTTTGCTCGATGCTGCCTGTTGAGTGGGCGCCCCGGTATTCGTCTGCGCAAAGGCGGCGAGCGGAAGGGAAAGGAAGGCGAGCGCGAGCGTGGATCGCCGCCTGGCGGCGAGCAGCGTCGGTGGGGCGTGCATCGGGGTCTCCGGAGCGTGGTGGGGTAATCTTCCACCTATACGCGCCGGGTGCAGAAGACGCTGTCTAAGTCTCGGAGCTCACGCGGTTTTTGGCTTCCACCAGGCGGCGTCGAGAATCGACCACAGGTGAATGAGCCAGCCGAGAAGGAAGAACCAGAGCACTGCGGCGAGGCAGAACTGGAAGATTGCCATGATCAGGCGACCTTGAAGGAGCTGACCGAGCCCGGGAACGAAGAAGCTGCACAGCGCGGCAATGACATTTCCAGTCGAGCCCTGACCAGACATGTTGCACTCTCCAGGTGTGGATCGGCGCGTCTCGATCTGCGCGCCGGAATCACTATGCGAAGAAACCGGCCGCGGATTCGTCGTTATGCGTCCGGAGCGCTTGTATCCAGGCCGGCTTGCTTGGCAAGCGCGCGTTTCATCCATGCGGGCGCCGACAGCGCATCGATATCCGCCTCGGCAACGCGACGGCCCGCCAATTCCCAATCGATCACCGGCGCAACTTCCTCGTCGGCGCTGGCGAGACTGGCCAGCGCGCGCTCGACGACGGGCGCGCCGTCCGGGGCGACCATCCCGAACTCGACCTCCGCTCGGCGACAGAAGCGCTCGTGCTTCGCCGCGCTGGTGGACCCGTACTTCACGCCGGCGTTGTCGAGCCGCGCGTGCATCGCCTCGTGCAGGATCGTCGCCGCAACCTGCGTCGGCGTGAAGTCGCGGTTGACGACGAAAGTCAGCTCGACGAGGCAGATGCGGGTCTCGGGGAAGAACGCGCCGCGACAGGGAAAGCGCCGGATCTGAATGCCAGAGAAGTCCCGATGCAGGCGCCGGAAGTGCCACGGTTGATAGCGCTCGATGAGCCCGAGCGCGGCATCGAGTCGCGCGAAGACGTCCTCGTCGTCGATGTCGGAACGAGTATTGATGAGAGTGACAGGAAGACCGCGCACGGTGCGACGCTCCGGCAGATCCGCCCCCGCGCGACGCAGCATCGTTTTTAGTTTGCTAAACATTGGGGCTGCCCAGAAACTGTCTGGCAGCCGCGGCGTCGGCAAAACGTTTGGTGACGATGGCGCCGTTCGAGTAGTGCAGAACGAGGTCGATGCGCGTCGGCGCTTGCCCTGCCGGCGGCGGCAGTTTCTCGGCGCGGTCTGTCTCGACGCCAAGAACGCGCAGGGTCTCGGCGCGAGCGACCTCCGCGGTGATGCCCAACGAACCCTGCAGGCCGACGCCCGGGGCCTGAAGGAGGCCGATCAGCAAGTGCTCCGTACCGACATACGAGTGATTGAGCTCGCGGGCTTCACTCATCGAGTATTCGAGCACTCTCTTGGCCCTGGCCGTGTAAGGTAGGACAGCGTCGCCCCGTCCGCGTTCGACGCGGCCAGGCTTCAGCCCCTGCCTAACGACATTGGCGACTCCGGGCATGTCCACACCGAGATTCTGGAGGACGGTCGCGCCGACGCCACCCCGCTCCGCGAGCAGCCCGAGGAGCTCGTGCTCGGCGTCAACCTGGTCGTGGCCGAGCGCCAGTGCCTCCTCCCGCCCGAGGGCGAGCACCTTGCGGACACGCTCCGTGAAATTGTAGCCGTTCATAACTCACTCCTTCCAGATTGGCCGTGCGGCGCCTCCGGCATCCTCGTAGAACTTCACCGCGCCCGGCACCTGCTCCTTTGCCACAACCACGATCTGCCCGAGGTGGTAGCCGAAATGCTGCACGACCTGATAGATGGCTTCGAGCACGCTCACATCCCGCGTTTGTACCCGCCGCCGTTCGGCGAGTTGCGCGGGCTTCAAAGCCGCGAGCACAGCGTCTGCCTCGTCCAGCGTTGTCTCCAGATGGCGAAGCAGATCCTCTCGGCTCGAGCCCTCCCGCGCGGCGAACTCGTGACTCCGATCGCGGACATCCGGCGCACCGCCCACCGCGCCGATGATCCACTGTCGGACATTTCCCTCGAGGTGCAGCAGCAGATTGCCGACGCTGTTGGCTTTGTCGTTAGGCCGCCACCAGAGTGCGCCCTCGGGCAGCGTGCCGACGGTCTTTCTCAGCTTGATACGATACTCCTCGTTGAGGAGCTCTCGTGAGAATTTGATGAAGTTCTGAGCGGCGTCCATGGAGTGGTAGAGTGGTAGAGGGTAGAGGGTAGAGCGTGAGAGGGGAGAAGGCGAAAAAGGCGGGAAATCCGTTCACCCTCTGCCCTCCACGCTCTGCCCACTGCCCAGTTGCGCCTCCGCATCCTTGAGCGCCGCATCGGCCATCTGGAGTTGCACATGGGTCACCAACTCACGTGCCGCCGACCAGTCTCGCCTCGTTATGCGAAGCACCACCCGACCGGCCTCCGCGGTCGGAATGAGCTCCAGGGGCCCAATGCCCGTCGTGCGCAGCTCGATGTGCGGCTTCCACCAGCGACCGCGTAACTCGATGAAAGCAATGCGTGCCGCGGGCAGTACGAGACGTTGTGCCGGCACTGACTGGCGGAGATTGCGGACGTTCGATCCTTGAATTTCGACGATCTCTACGCTCCCCGACCACTCGAGTGTGAGACGATCGGCCTCCATCCGCGCGAGGCCGCGTACCTGCAACTGCTTCGTCTGTACGCGGCCGCGATCGATGATCGTCTCCTTACCCACGTTCAGCCAGAAGGGAACGGCGAGTATCGGCATCATTCCACGGCAGCGCGAGAGCGACGCCGATGGCTTGCCGGCGACATGTCGATGGCGAGCGCGATGATCAATCCAACCACCGGCCAGAGTGTCCACTGTCCTCCGAACCAATGAACCACGGCCGTATACCAGAGCAGCGTGGTCGGCAGGAAGATGAAGCCGAGGATCGGATAGAGCAGGGACTGGAACAGCCCGTTGAACCAGGTCGTCAGAAACCACAGCACGAGAATCAACACCCGTGGCGCGGCGAGAGCGAAAAGCGCGAATAGGCAGGGCATGATCGGTATCGGTGACGGGTGATCTATAATCGGTGCTTCCGAACGCCCCTGGACTCATTCGTATTCTGGACGGTTCCACAGCAGGCGGGAAGTAGGCCGTCGCTTGCAAAGGCGTGCCGGGCACTGCTTCTTCGAGGGCATGTCGACACTACGATTCGGCCTTCTGCTCGTTGCAGTCACCATTCTCCACGCATCGTCCCCGCCTGCGTATGAGGTCTACGCGATTCGATTCGCCACGGTCTCAGGGTATCCAACGCGCTATCTCGTCGCCGGCGCTGATTCCACACGCACGACATCGCTCGCGTTCACCGTCTGGCTCATTCGTGGTGGTGGCCGTACGGTGTTGATGGATGCGGGTTTCTATCGTCAGAAATTCCTCGATCGCTGGAAACCGACGCCATTTTCGAGGCCGGATGCCGCGCTCGCCGCACTGGGCGTGAAGGCGACCGATGTCACCGACATCGTGATCTCGCATGTTCACTGGGATCATCTCGACGGCGCGGACCTATTTCCGCGAGCGCGAGTCTGGCTACAGCGGGACGAATTCGAGCACTACACCAATGACACCGGCGCCGTACTCGATCGCGGGATCGACGCGGACGATGCGAAGATGCTCGCGTCCCTCAAAGCGGCCGGACGCGTTCAGCTGATTCCTGGCGATTCGACGGAGATCATGCCGGGCATCACGGTATTCACCGGCGGCAAACATACCTTCGCGTCGGAATTCGCTGCCGTGAGCGCCAGCCTCGCGGGCGGTCACACGGGCACGATCGTACTGGCCAGTGATAATGCGTACCTGTACGAAAATCTCGAGCGTCATCGACCGATCGCTCAGTCCCTCGACACCCTTTCGAATCTCCGCGCACAGGACCGGATGGCGCGACTCGCGTCCGAGCCACGACTGATCGTCCCCGGTCACGACGTCGATGTATTCGTCCGCTTTCCATCGCCTGGCAACGGCATCGCGCGCATCGAATGAAGATTCAGTTCCTGCTGGTCCCGTACGACTCCGGTCGGCGCGAGTGGCGAATGGGACGTGGACCATCGTACCTGCTCAAGCACGGAGTCGGCAGTGGCATCCGGGCGCTGGGCCACGAGGTAGAAGCCGAGTACGTGGAGCCCGGCGGCGTGCACCGCCCCAATCCGCCGGCGTCGACCGAGATCGCGACGAGCTTCTCGCTGTACCGCGAGCTTGCCGCGCGAGCTCGCGACGTTCGCTCGCGGGGCGCACTGCCGATCGTGGTTGCCGGCAACTGCGGTGCCACGTTAGGCGCCGTCGCGGCGGCGATGTCGAACGACAAGCGTGACGTCGGCGTGCTCTGGCTCGATGCGCACGGAGACTTCAACACGCCCGAATCGACGACGAGTGGATTTCTCGACGGGATGTCGCTCGCGGTGCTCACTGGCCGGTGTTGGACGACCCTAGCGGGCGGCATCCCAGGCTTCGCCCCGGTCCCGGAAAGAAATGTCGTGCTGGCCGGCGTTCGCGACCTCGACGCCGCGGAGGAATTGCTCCTCGAGGATTCGGAGGTCGGCGTCGTGCGCGGGCCCTCGATTCGCGAGGCCGGCGTCGAGCGTGCGCTCGCCCCAGCGCTGGATCAGCTGCGGGAGCGCGTGGAGCGGATCCACGTTCATCTCGACGCCGACGTCATCGACGCACGCGAAGCCCGAGCGAACGTGTTCGCCGCCGAGGGCGGATTGACGATTAGTCAGCTCGTCGACGTTGCTCGGGCCGCGGCGTCGCGGTTCGAGATCGTATCGATCGCCGTGACGGCTTACGATCCGGCGATCGATACGGATGGTGCGGTGCCAGGCGCGATCGCGCAGGCAATCGAGGCGATGCTGCCGCGTTAGGTGCGAGTAGCCGCGGTTTAGAAGTTCGTACGGAGAGTAGTGAAGAGCGCACGTGGCTGTCCCGGGTCGACAACATGGCCCGCGACCAGCTCGGGGTAGGCCCGGTCGAAGACGTTCCGCACGCCGACCTCGAGCCGTACGGAGCCCCATTGCGCCGAGCCGCTGACGTGAGCGAGCCCATAGGCGCCGAGCAGCACGCCCGGTTCGTCGAATGGCGAGTACGGACCCACCCAATTACCAGCGAATCGCAAGCGCCACCAGCTGCGAGCTGGCGCGATCTCGAGGGCCGCCGTGCCGACGTACTGCGCCGTGTTGTAGACGCGCAGACCATCGAGCACCGCCGGTGGCTCGGTCCCGTCCTCGGAGAGCGCGGTGAGATGGCGATACCTCGCGTCGAGGAAAGTCCAGTTGGTCGTCACCGCCGCCGTCGGGCCGACGGGAACGCGCGCATCCAACTCCAATCCCTGGCGTCGGCTCGCGCCGCCATTGCTCGCGTCGCCAGTGAGCGGGTTGAACGTTTGCTCATTGCTCACGTTCATGCGGAACAGCGCCGCCGTGAAGCTCATCGGCTGCCGACTTGCGACAGCGTCGTACTTGACGCCCGTTTCGTAATTCCACACGACGATTGGGGCGAGTGTCGGATCGCTGATCACGCCGTCACTCGAGCGGAAGCCGCGTGATATGTTCGCATATACACCGAGCGCGGACATCACATGAACCAATGCTCCGAGCTTTGGTGAGAAGACGCCGTGATTCGCGTTGCTCCTGACATCGCCGGCGGGCGTGCTCGTCGTCCCAAGCTCGTCAAAACGCGCGCCCAGGTCGAAACGCAGTCGATCAGCGACGTCGTAATGCGATTGTACGAACAACGCGCCGGAAAGCTGGTGCGCGGCCACGAGCGCATTCACCGAATCGCGAACGCGAGATGTCGTGAAGTAATTCTCGTAGTGTGAGTGGTCCCACCGCTCCTCGGTGCCGAAGGTGACCTCGGCGCGCTCGCCTTCCCAGGTGAGCGCGCTCGTGAGGCCGTAGCCGTTTCGATGGTCCTCCTCTTCGGTCTGGCTTCCGGAGCCCTCCAATCGGCCGCCGGCAGGCGGAATCGTGAGAAAGAGTTGCCAGCGTCCCTGCGTCGCGTAGGCAGTCGTTCGCCACAAGAGCGAATTGGCCATCCAGCGGAGACTCACCCGCTCCTGGCCGCGCTGCTTGAATCCTCCATCGGTGGAGTTCGAGACGACATCGTATTCGTGATCGGTGAACTCCTGCTCGCTCAGGAAGCCAGCCGAGCGCCAACGCGTGCCGTACGCTTCGGCGCCGGCATCGATCGTCCAGCCGGGCGCGAGGTCGTGAACGATGCGTGCGTGGCCCTGGCCAAGATCGAAGCCCGCGTTAGGCCGAAATCCGTCTTCGTGCTGATACCGCGCGCCAATCACACCGCCGCCGCGCGCGCCGTGGTCGAAGCCGGTGAGCAGCATCGCATCTCCGCGTCCGAAGGAGCCCCCCTCCGCGCTGAATTGCGTACCCTGCATGCGCTCCAGTGTGCGCACGTTGACCACGCCGGCGACGGCGAAGTTGCCAAACAAAGCGCTGGTCGGGCCACGAATGACATCGATGTCGCGAACGCCGCCGGGAAACAACACGCTGAAGTCGTTGTAGCCCTCGGCGTGCCCGTTGACCGGCTCGTTGATCGGCACTCCGTCTATCCAGAGAGCGAGGTCAGTCGAGTGATCAGAGCTGAAGCCACGCAGCGAGGCGTCTGATGAGAAGCCGGGACCCTGTCCCTGCTCGTGGACCTCGAGACCCGCCGTCTGGCGGAGCAAGTCATAGGGACTGTGCGAAGGCGTGAGCTGAATCGTCGCGGCGTCGACGTGCGTTGCGCCAACAGGCTCCGAACGCGCGGCGGGCGTGACGATGATGTTGACAGGTTGAAGGACGGTGCGCCGCAGCGAGTCGCGAGCCGCGCTATCGGTCCTTGGTGGCGTCGGAGTCGGCTGCTGCGCCACGGTGGCTAACGAGGCGCTCGTCAGAATGAGACAGGCGCCGGCCGCCGCGGCGGCGACGCGAAAGAACGTAATCATTGGATCTTCGGAAGGACGTGGCCGCGGCGTCACTGTGTTGCTCGCGTACGACGCGCCCGAGCGCGAATAGGTGCATCGCGGGCGCGGCGACGCTCGCCGCGTTGTGCCGCGACGCCGGAGTGGCGCGCGGCTGATGCCTCAACCGAAGAAGGGCGGCGGTCCTATAGAGGGCGGAAGAGCGAGCTGGACGTCGCCGGTATAGCCCCGGACATCGATTGCGAGCTCCGGCTCGACAAAGGCGACGATGCGCGGCGCCGCGAAGGTCGGCGATGTCGCCAGGCGCGCGCCGACGGCGGGACAGCAGCTGCCCGGACAGGTGCAGCAATGGTGCGCCGACTCGGGCATCGAACCGTGATGCGAGCCATGCGACATCGGCGCGGCGACGTCATGCACTGGACATGCGTGCAGTGCTGCTGGTTCGGCGGCAAAAACCGCCAGCCAGCAACCGAGCAGCAGTGAGGCTGCGCGCTGAATCCAGGACGCCGTACGCATTGCTGATCGAAGGTACGAGCCGGACACGCCTGTAGAAAGGGAATGTCCTGTAAAGAAAATGAGCGGACGCGAATGCGTCCGCCCACTGAATCCGTCTATACGATTTTCGTTCGCGCCAATCGCTTAGGGGAGTCTGTTCGGAATACCCCGCGGATAGGGGGACGTTGGATACGGAGGGTAGCCGTTCGGGTACCCTCCGTGCCCGCGATGCCGGCCCTCGGATCGGGGATCACAGTGATCGCCGTCGACCACGCCGCCGCGAATCACTGCGCCGAAGATTCCGCCGAGCACCGCGCCGATACCACCGCCTCCTCCATTACCGGCGCTGGAGCCACCGCCATCACGACCGGGTGCACCCTGCCCGGCGTTCGGATCGACGGGCGTCGGTGAAGGACGTGGCACTGCTGGGGCAGATGCCTCGGTCGTCGGCGCTGGTTCGGGCGACGGTGCTTGAGCGACTGTCTGAGTGGTTGGCTGCGAGCTCTCAGCCGCTACCGTGTTCTCGGGCGAAGCCTTCACCGTCGGCGTCCTCGAGCGCACCGCCTTCGGCCCGGCCGCCTTCTTCAAGACCCTGGCCGGCGCCGGCGCGCTCTGCTCGCCGATCTCGGTAAGAGCGAAGTTCTTTCCAGCCTGCTGCGACGCGAGGTTCAGATCCGACGTCGAGGCCGCTTGCAGGTCTCGTTTGAGATCATCGGCCATTGTCCTGTTCGGCGATGCTCCATTCCTTCCGCACGCCGCCAGCACGATCGCCGACAAACCAGCCGCGAGCATCGAAGATCTCATGACCTTTCGCACGTGTGCCTCCAAAGCAAGAGCGTACCCTCGAGTGCGGTAGGTGGTCGTTGCACTCGAGCGTCGCGGCCCTCTATAAAGCACCAGCCGCACCAGTGCCTAACTAGAGTATTGCGCGGTTAAGTCCCGAAATCCCAAGATTTGCGTCTCTCCTATGAGACAGCGACGTCTAGTGGTGAGGACAGCCGTGTCCGGCGCAACGCGACGGATCACTCGGGTATAATCGGGACACTTAAACGGCTGTCGTCCCTGAACCAGGAAACTCGATGCGATCGGCGATGACCCCACGGACCTCGGCGCTGCTGATGTTGAGTGCGCTTTTGCTCGGTTGCGCCACCAGAAGCGCGGAGCTGACGCCGACCCAGCGCGACTCGATCGCGAAGGAAATCGAGAGTAAGGTTCGCGATGCGTACGACCTTTCCAAACCTGGTGCGGAGCAGAAAATGTTGGCTCTCTACGCCGATACTGGCCGCATCGTGTCGACATCCGGAGGCCGCGCAATCGCCTCTCGCGATACTATCGCCGAGGGCATCCGCCTCTTCTGGGTGAACGTCGGGTCGAACATGAAGAACCCGAAGTGGATCTGGACGGAGACCTACGTCGACGTTCTAGCGCCGAACGCAGCGGTGTTCACGGGCACGTATCGCGTGCCCCACCTGACCCCTCGTGGGGAACAGCACGAGATCGATGGAGCGATGACCCTGGTGTTCGCGAAGCGGGGGGGAAAGTGGGGCGTGATCCAGGAGCACCTGTCTGATGTGCCGCCGGTCCAAGCCCCCATGCCGATGGATTCGACGATGAGGATGAAATGAAGTCGGTGACCGGTGATTGGGTGTGTGGGACCGACGCTAATCGTTCACCGATCAGCGGGGACGACCGATCGCCGTCCACCGACCCCTAGTTAGGGTACCGCCCCAGCGGCACCGGCTCGTCGCGGATCGGCACCAGCCGTGACCACTCCGTTCCCGATCGTCAGCGCGGCGCCATAACCTTCGCGGAGCTCGCCCAGGAGCGAAATAGTGCGGGGCTTGTAACCCATCGAGACAAGCTGCCTCGTCACGCCGGGAGCGAATCCATCTTCCATCTCGACCGTGAGGCCTTCACTCCCCCGGAACCCGGGGAGGAAGCGCGGAAGCTCGAGCGCCGATTGCGCGTCGAGATGGTCATCGATGATGCCGACGAGGGTCTGATAAACAGCGGAAGTGATCCAGGCGTTGCCGGCGGCGCCGACCGCAGCGACCGGATGCTGTTTGTGGCCTGCGTCGGATCGAAAGACGATCGTCGGCGCAATCGTGCTTCCATGCCGCGCGAACGGAAGACGTGCACCATACGCGTTCGGGTCCGTCGAATACGAGGCGAGCTTGTCGTTGTAGATGAAACCGAGACCGGGCGTCACGTAGAAGTTGCCTCCCCACGTCCCTAACGTTTGCGTCACGGCAACGACATTCCCGTCGGCATCGGCCACCATGAACGCGGTCGTACCGGTAGCGTGGTGATAGCGAAGCGAATCGCCATCCTCGTTACCGTCGGTCGACTTCGGAGCCGCGCATGGCAGCGAATCGCCGCGCAGCACGTCGGGGCCGAGTGCCCGGTTCGGATCGAAGCAGCGCCAGCGAGCCCGCGCGGTATCGCGGCTGGTGAAGGGTTCTAGCGTCACCGGCCAGAGCCCCGGATCGGCGATGCGATTGCGGCTCGATGGCACGAGCAGCCAGGCGGAAAGCATCGCGTGCAGCGTCGGGGCGTCTTCGGTATAAAGTTTAGAATCCTTGAACTGCTCCAGCAGATTGAGAGTACCGACGAGCTGCGCGCCACCGGCGACCGGCGGCGCGCTGGAGTAGAGGGTGTACCCGCGATAGCTCCCGGTGACGGGCTCGCGCTCCGCGGCATAATACCGCGCCAGATCGCTGAGCTGCATAGCGTTTCCCTTGCCTCGCAAATCGGCTACTATGCGCCGCGCGATCTCACCCTTGTAAAAGGCGTCGGCGCCGCCTTTCGCGATCTGCTCGAGCGTCCAGGCGAGGTCAGGATTGCGAAGCGTATCGCCGGCATGCAGGGGTTGGCCGTTGCGAAAGAACAGCGACCGCGACCCGTCGTACTTCAAAAAATGCTCACGCTCGGTGGCGAGGGTCGTCGCCAGCCCCTCGCTCACGATGTAGCCGTCGCGCGCCGCGCGAATGGCCGGCGCGACGATGTCCGCCCACGCCACCTTGCCGCTACCGTACCTCTTCACCGCGAGGTACATCGCGGCCACGGTCCCCGGCACGTTTGCGAGCACCGGACCGTCGTCAGGCAGGCGGCCGTTCTGCAGCAGGGCCGCGTTGTCGAGTCCGGCCGCTTCGGGTACGCGCGACATGAACTCGATGAGTTGCGGACGTGGCATCGTATTGCGGTAGACGAGCATTTCGCCATATCCGCCGGGACCACTGGCGTCGGGCTCGACGACGCCTAACGCGAACGACACGGCGGCAGCCGCATCGACGACGTTGCCGCCCTGGCGAAGAATCTCCAGACCGGCGGCCGTGGCCAGCGGATGAGCGCTCGAGATGGCCGCGCGGCCACTAGCCGCCGCCCGAAAGGCAGGCCGCTCGTGCAACAGCACGTGGAGTGAGCTACGGAGCTCGTCATCATCACGGGCTGCCGCCACTCGTTGGCGGTACGAGCGCACGAGCGACTGCCAATGGTCGCGCGCGGAGCTCGATGATGCACCGCCGTCGTAGAGCTTCGCGGTACGGGCGGCCAGCTCATCGAGGGCGGAAAGGTTGTGACGCGTGCGCTCGTTTTCCGTGGCGAACGGAGCGTGCGCGGCCACATTCGACGCCGCAAAGCCAGCGTCGGGTGGCAGCGGGGCGTCCACTGACCAGAGGCCTCCGCTAGCGCTCAAGAGGTCGTGCGCTGCGCGGTCGCCGACTCGGTCTGGATCACCATTGTATGCCACTTCGTCGTCAGGCAGCTCGACGAGCGTCAAGTGCCGGCCGTCGGGATCCCACGCCGATGCTGCGTGGCGCGTGCTCACCAGATTCGTGTAGCGGCCGTCCAGCGGCACGACGTAGACGCCCCGTCGCGCACCGCCCATTGTGAACGTGAGCCGGTCTCCGGCGGGTGACCACGCCGGTCGCTCGATCGCTGGCGCCGTCACGACTGTACTGTCGACGCCGCGTTGATCGGCGCTCGCACTGGCCGCGCGAACGACGAGTCGGCGCCCGGACTCGGCCATGACGACGTAGGCGATTCGCTGATTGTCCGCCGACAACACCGGCCAGCGCTCCGCCGAGTGGCTGCTCGTTAGGCGATGCTCACTGCCGCTCGGCTCGCGCACCCAGATCCGTGCGGCGCTGCCCTGCCCGCGAACGAAGAACAAGCGGCCATCGGTGGCCACCGCCGGTTCACCCTCGTCCTCGTCGTCGCCAAGGATGCGTGTCGGAGGAGCCGATGCGCCCGTGTCACCGACGGCCACCTGCCAGATGTCGAATCCGCCAGAGCGGTTGGATGAGAAATACAACGATTTTCCATCCGATGACCACGCCGGCTGGCGATCCCACTCGGCACCCGAGGTGACGCGCGTCCATTTCCCGGCAGTGGACACGATCCACAGGTCGCCACGGACGCTGACGGCGAGACGCCCGTCGGAGGCGTACGCGATGTCCTGCGCGCCTGCGACCGGCATGGATGGGCTCTGCGCCCGGATTGCGAGAAGCGGGGCGAAAAGAAGAGCGGATAGGAGGCATCTCATGCCGTTGAAAACTCGAGATGCACACTGTGAGTTGCAACTGTCCGCCCTGGGCCCGCCCTCAGTCAGCTCTCAATGCCACGTTCGGATCGACGTGCGTCGCTCGCATTGCCGGGACAAAACTCGCGAGCACCGCGACGGCGAACAGCGTGATGCCGGCGACGCCGTAGATGAGCGGGTCCCTCGGCGACACCCGATAAAGCAGGGGCGCGATGAATCGTCCGGTGACGAGGGCGATCACTCCACCGATGAGGATGCCGGCGGCCGCGATGCGCATCCCGCCGCCAACAACGAGGCGAAGGACATCGCGGTCCTGAGCGCCGAGGGCGATGCGCACACCCAGCTCGTGACCGCGCTGCGTCACGTTGTACGCGATCACGCTGTACAGCCCTACGGCCGCCAGGAGGAGCGCGAGCCCGCCAAACAGGGCGAACATCGTTGCGCCAAGCTCCCACGACCGAATCTCACCGTCCAGCACTTTACGAAGCGGCATCACCGAGATGTAAGACACGCCCGGCATGTCGCGCTGCAGCTCACGCCGCACCGTGTTCGCGAGGGCCGCGGCGTCGCCGCGCGTGCGGACGATGAGGCTACCCGCGATACCGCCCGTCTGCATCAGTGGCGAGTAATACTGCGTACGCGGCGGGTCGATGAGATTACGGTCAACGACGTTCGACGCGATGCCGACGACGGTCGAGCAGGGCAGTGTGTCGGCGCCGATGCGGAGACATTGCCCGAGCGCGTCGGCGTTGGGCCACAGCTTCCGCGCCATCGCCTCGCTCACAATCGTCACGAGCGGCGCGCGATCGCGATCGGCCTCGGTGAAGCCACGACCGCGGATGACGCGTGCCCCGATTGTCGCGAAGTAGCTAGGCGAGACCGTGTTGTACAAGTAGTCGCCGTGGATCGAATCACGTGACTGCGTGAAGAGGTCCTGGGACCAACTCCAGTAGAAGGGCACGCTGTTGGTTGCGGCGGCATTCTCCACTCCGGTAATGCCCCGGGCGCGCGCGATGAGATCGCGCGTGAGCGCAACGCGCGCCATCGAGTCGAGCTGCATGCCCCGCATCTCCGCGGAGACGAACAGCAGCTGCCCCGTGTCGTAGCCGAGATCGAGCGCGTGCACATTGTAAAGGCTGCGGACGAAAAGCCCCGCGCCCACCAGCAAAAGCACGGAGAGAGCGCCCTGCATAACGAGAAGAGCCATGCGCGTGCGCGAGCGATGGTACGTCCCCTCTCGCGCTCCCGCTTTGAGCGACACGGCGACATCCGTGCGGCGCGCAAACAACGCCGGCGCGATTCCCGTGAGGATACCGACGCTGACCGCCGCGACGATCGTGAACAGCAGCACGCGTCGATCGGCGAGCACGGACGGCCACTCGACATCCGGAAGGACGGCGCTCCGCAATAGCGTGCCGCCCGAACGTGCGACGAGCAGACCCGCCGCGGCGCCCAGCAGAGCGAGCACCATGCTCTCCGTGAGCAGCTGGAGGAGCAGCCGGCCCCGACTCACGCCTAACGCAACGCGCACGGCGATCTCACGACGGCGCCGGAATGAGCGTGCGAGCAACAGATTGGCAACGTTGGCGCAGGCGACTAGCAGCACGATGACCGATACACCGACGAGCCAAGTGGCGACCTTCGAGCTCTTGCCCTGTTTCGGACCGCGCTCGGCGAGCACCGACGCCGCAATGGCGCGGGGGCGTGCGATTTCGACCGGTGCCACATGCTCCTGGCCGAGGTAGCTGCGCCGGAACGCGTTCGTGAGGTCCGCGCTGGCGGCGGCGACGCTGATGCCCGGCTTTCGCAGCACGATCATCGCCATCCAGCTCATGTTGTGCTTCGTGTACCAGGTGGAGGCGTTTACCCCAAAGATGCCGGCAAAGATGTCGTGGACGCCACTCGAGATGGGGATGAAAGCAACCGGGCCTACCTGATCGGCACCGACAAATCCCGGTGGTGCGACGCCGATGATCGTATAAGTGTGCCTGCCTAACGAAATGGATTTGCCGAGGATGTCAGCTCGGCCCCCGTATCGCGATTGCCAGTAGCCATATGCGAGCACGGCGACAGGGTCGCCCTCTGGAACGTGGTCCTCCGCCGGACCGAAATAACGACCGAGGACGGGCGACGCGTCAAAGAACGGCCAGAAGCTCGCGCTCACCATGGCGACGCGCTTTTCCGTCGTCTCCTCGCCCGTGCCCACGGCGAGGTCGTAATAGAAGTACGCGGCGGTCCGGCTGAACGAGGTCGTGTACTTCGTGAGCTCCAGGTACCGGGTGTAGCTCATGTTGACGGACGTATAGTCGCGGCCGCCGTCGTTGTACGTGAGATACACCAGGTTCGTGCGCGAAGGCGACGCGAGGTATGCCGGTGGGCGGAAGAGCAGCCGATCGATGATCCCAAACATCGTCGCGTTGGCGCCGATGCCTAGTGCGAGCGTGAGGATGATGACGAGCGTGAAGCCCGGCGCGCCGCGCAATCCACGGATCGCATAGCGCAGGTCCTGGCTGATGGCGCTGAACCAATCGGCGCGCCGGTCCTTCTCAGCGCGAGAGCGGTCGATCGCCTCCAGACGGCCGCGAGTGCGTTCGACATCGCCGAACCGGCGTTCGGCTTCACGGCGCGCCTCCGGCTCGCTCAAGCCTTTATCCATATAGTGCCTCACCGTCATCTCGAAGTGGAAGCGCAGTTCATCGTCGACGGCACGCGCGACGCGCCGCGGCCCGAGATCGAGCAGAAAGAGTCGTCGGATACCGCGTGGCAGCATGTCCGTGGCTCGGTGGTCGTAGTCGGCTCAGGCGACCTGGAGAACTTTGAAAACCGCGCGCGCATAACGAGTAAAAACATCGCTCTGGCGGCGCAGCTGTTTCCGGCCCGCGGTGGTGAGCTCGTAATACTTGGCTTTCCGGTTGTTCTCGGAGAGGCCCCACTCGCTATGCAGCCAGCCTCGCTTCTCCATGCGATGGAGCGCGGTGTAGAGAGCGCCCTCCTCGATCTGGAGGTCGTCGTCCGTCGTGTCGCTGATCCAGCGCGCGACGGCATAGCCGTGCATCGAGCCCCAGGTGAGCGTCTTGAGAATCAGTAAGTCGAGCGTTCCCTGTAGAAGATCAAGATCGGCGACGGGCACGAATCCGTTCCCCTGAATAGTTCAGGGGAATGTTCGTCAGGGATCGTTCCGCGTCAAGGGTCACTCTTCCTTGTACTCTCCCGCCGCCCGAATGGCCGCCGTGACGTCGTACACGGCATGGACACCCATCGCGACGTACAGCGTGCCGGTCGCCGCGACGACTCCTTGCATAACGAGACCGATCGCGAACACCCAGCCCATGCTCTTCGCACCTTGCGGATAGTGGACGAGCGCGAACGCGATGGCGCTGAGGACGACGGCGGTGACGAAACTCGCGGTCAGCGACGCGAGAAGCACGACGAGCACACCGCGATAGGCGGTCTCTTCGGCGATGCCGGCGGCAAGTGATACCACCAGCCACAGCCCCCACTGAAGTGACGTACGCGGCAACAGGTAACGCAGCCAGAGCGTGCGCCGCTCGTCGGGCGTGCGCAAACGCCATGACAAGGCGCCGACGCCGAGCAGCACGCCGAACGCGCCGATGGCGATACCGATTGTCGTCGGACGGACCCCCGTCCAGGACCAGAGGTCCATGCGCTGATGTCGCGCGATGAAATATGAGAGCGCGAACAGAAGCAGCTGTACCACCAGCGCGCGCGCGAGAATGTCCCCGCGTTTGGGCACTGGACGCGCGGGGCGGCGCCGGGTTGCGCGACCGCTGACGAGCGCCTTGCTGCGCATGGCGCCGATCGGCATCACGACCAGCACGAGGAGCACGAACAGGGCGGACTGGACGTCGACCCTGAGGGGCATGAGAGGAGGGAATTGAGCGCCGGTGATCATCTGCGACCTTGAGCGGCCCGGTCGTGCGCGTCAGCTTGCTCCTGGCACCGTACGGTGCGCGCCCGATCACGTCAAGCATCCGTCTCGAATCGTGCCCGAGCTTCCCGACATCACCGTATACGTCGAGGCCCTCCAGAAGCGCGTCGTGGGGGCACGGCTGGAGGGGGTGAAACTCAAAAGCCCCTTTCTCTTGCGCAGCGTCGATCCGCCAATCTCGGCCCTCGTCGGGAAGCAGGTGTTCGACGTGACGCGGATGGGGAAGCGCATCGTGTTCGCCTTCGAGGGCGAGCTCTACCTCGTGCTGCATCTGATGATCGCGGGCCGCCTCAAGTGGCGCGACGCCAGCAAGAAGCCGTCAGGGAAGATCGATCTGGCAGCCTTCGATTTCTCGACCGGAACGCTGATGCTGACGGAGGCGGGAACGAAGAAACGCGCCTCGCTGCACGTCGCGGCGGGTCGCGAGGCGCTTGGCTCGTTCGATCGCGGCGGTCTCGAGGTGCTCGACGCGTCCCTCCCGGCGTTCGGCGATCGCCTAACGAGCGAGAGCCATACCGTGAAGCGTGCGCTCACGGATCCGCGTCTCTTCAGCGGAGTCGGTAACGCCTACTCGGACGAGATTCTTCACCGCGCCCGGATGTCGCCGGTCAAGCTCACCCGACGCCTGACCGACGATGAGATTCGTGCGTTGTATGAGGCCACCAGGGCGACGCTCATCGAGTGGACCGAGCGCCTTCGCGCCGAGACCGGCGCGGCATTTCCCGAAAAGGTGACTGCTTTTCGCGCGGAAATGGCCGTGCATGGCCGGTATGGCCAGCCCTGCCCGGACTGCGGGTCACCGGTGCAGCGGATTCGTTATGCGGACAACGAGACGAATTACTGCCCGACCTGTCAGACCGACGGCAAGCTCCTGGCAGACCGCGGTCTTTCTCGACTGCTGAAGGAGGATTGGCCTCGCTCACTGGACGAATTGGAAGAGATTCGGAATCGCTGAAGCACCCGCAGCGAGACGCGCCAGACTATACTCGTTCAACCAGTTCGTCTGCGGTTACCTGCATTCTGCCCTCGCACACGACGACCGATTTTCCTCCACACCGGACCGACGTGATACGGCCTGCTTTCTTGTCGACTTCGACCTCGAGAATGCTCGGCCTGCCCATCTCGAAGCCTTGTTCGACGACCCAGCGCAAGGTGCCGTCGAATCGTGGGTCGCGCGCGGCCAGGTAGCCGCCGAGGCCAACTGCTGCACTGCCGGTCGCGGGGTCTTCTGGGACGCCGATGAGCGGCGCAAACATGCGCGCTCGGACGTCGGACGTGGGGCGCTCCGGATCCAACGCGAACACCATGACCATGGTGGTGACGTAGCCACGCAGGGTCTCTTCGATGAGATCGGTACGGGCGTGGGCGCGCGCCACGGCCCGTTTATCGCGCAGCGGAACGAAGAGAAAGGGCGTACCACAGGAGATGGCCTCGGCGGGCATTTCGCTCCCGACGAGATCATCGGTCGTCAATGACAGCATAGCCGCCAGCTTTTCCGGTCGCGGTGGAGGTGCAAGTACTTCGGGCAATTTGGCGACGGTGAGCTGCGCGAAGGCCGGTTTGCCATCGACCGCACGGATGGTCACGGGCACCGGCCCAACGCCCTCCTCGAGGACGATGTGCGTCTCGTCACCCGTGAGCTCGACGGCGCCAATCGTCGCGAGCACATGAGCCGTGCCAATTGTCGGATGCCCGGCAAACGCGAGCTCGCCTCCAGGGGTAAAGATCCGTACACGGAACGTATTCTTCGGATTCGTGGGCGGCAGAACGAAAGTCGTCTCGGAGTAGTTGAACTCTCGTGCGATCTGTGGCATAAGCTCAGGTGCGATCTCGGATGCGTCGGGAAAGACCGCGAGCTGATTGCCGCCGAACACGTGGTCGGTAAAGACGTCGGTGGTGAGATACCGGGGATGCATCGGGTAAGTGACTGGTGGTCGGGTGGTCGGTGATGTCGAAAGGGCAATTGCGCGGGAGATCCTGATCCAGCACCGCTCATCAGTAACCTAAGGTCCGGGCGATTTGCGCCGGTAAGCTTTTCGTTATTTCTCGCTGCGCGTGGCAACGCCGAGTACGCGCGGCATGTACCAATTCGATTGTCGCACACCAGGTAGCAGTGCAGCACATGGCGAACTGGCTCGAGTCGGTTTTCGCGTTTTTGTTCAAGTACCGGCCGGCGGTTTTCGAGAAGGGAGACTTCGCCTTTGGTTCTCCCACCTCGGTGATCGTGCTGCTCATTGCCGGTGTGCTCATCGGCGTGCCCGCGATCCTCACCTATGCGGCGGTCCGCGGAAAGAGCACGCGGCGCGACCGGTGGATTCTCGGCGCACTGCGCGGCGTCGCGATTCTGCTGCTCGTCTTCTGTCTCTTCCGGCCGATGCTTCTGTTGTCGGCGGCGGTGCCGCAGCGGAACTATGTCGGCGTGCTGATCGACGATTCGCGAAGCATGCAGATTGCCGACGTGGATGCGGGAGACGCGCGGCCGCAGACGCGGGCGGATGTCGTGCGCCATCTCGTCGCCGGACCGGACAGCTCCATTCGCAAGGCGCTGGGGGACCGATTCCTCGTGCGCTATTACCGCTTTTCGTCAACGACGCAGCGGATCGCCAGCGCCGACGACGTGACGTTTGCCGGGACCAGCACCCGACTCGGCGACGCGATCGAGCATGCCCGACAGGAGCTGGAGGCGGTGCCGCTGTCTGGCCTCGTGGTGTTCACTGATGGCGCGGACAACGCCCGCACGCCGCTTGGCGACGAGCTGCTGTCATTGCGAGCTCGCTCGGTGCCGGTGTTCACCGTCGGTGTTGGTCGCGACCGCTTCGACAAGGACATCGAGATCCGACGCGTCGAGGCGGCGCGGACGGCGCTCAAGGGCAGCGCGATCATCGCCGACGTCCTCGTTAGGCAGCGCGGCTATGGCGGGCAGAAGGTTCCGCTCACGGTCGAGGATGAGGGACGGGTCATCGCGTCACAGGAGATCACGCTGCCCTCTGATGGCGACCTCGCGCCCGTGCGGGTGCACGTCGCGCTCAATGAGCCAGGCCCCCGGTCGCTGACCTTCAAGATTCCAACCCAGCCGGGCGAGCAGGTCACGCAGAACAACGCGCAGCAAGCGCTCGTCGTCGTTCGTGATGGGCGCGAGAAGATTCTCTACGTCGAGGGTGAGCCGCGTTCGGAGATGGGGTTCATTCGCCGGGCGGTCGCCAGTGACTCCAGTCTCCAGCTCGTGACGCTACAACGGACGGCCGAGAACACCTTCCAACGCTTCGACGTGGACAATGGCGAGGAGCTGGCCGGCGGCTTCCCGAAGACGCGCGAGGAGCTTTTTCGCTATCGCGGCATCGTGCTTGGCAGCGTCGACGCGAGCCTCTTCACACGCGACCAGCTGCAGATGCTCGCCGATTTCGTCAGTGTGCGCGGCGGCGGTCTGCTGTTGTTAGGCGGGCGGCACGCCTTCGGCGAAGGGGGCTATGCGGACACGCCGCTCGCACCGGTGATGCCCGTCATCATCGGCGGCGAGGCCGTGCCGGATTCACTCACCTTCCTCGCGGACATCAAGCCGGAGCTGACGCCGGCGGGCGCGGCAAGCGCGGCGACGCAGATCGCCGGTGCGGAGCAGAAGTCCGTGGACCGGTGGAAGACACTGCCGCCGGTCACGAGTGTGAACTTCATCCGCGGTCTGAAGCCAGGCGCCGTGGTGCTCGTGAACGGCGTGGTGCCCAGCGATGGTCGTACGGAGTCCGCGCCGATGCCCGTCAGGCGGTACGAACAACCGGTTCTGTGTTATCAACGATTCGGGAAGGGGTTGTCGATCGCGCTTCCGATTCAGGACACATACCTCTGGCAGATGGATCCCAACACGCCAGTAGACGATCAGACTTTCATCACCTTCTGGCGCCAGCTTCTCCGGTGGCTCACGAGCGACGTACCGAATCGCATCGCCGTTTCCTCGCCGAGCGATGTGGTAGCCGAACGAGATCCAGTGTCGTTGACGGCGGAGGTCGCGGACAGCGGGTTCGTGATGCGCAATGATGCACGGGTCGTGGCCCATCTCACGGCGCCGTCGGGGGCGACACGAGACATTCCGATGGAGTGGGCCGTCGATCGCGACGGGGAATACCGCGCGACATTCACGCCCGACGAGTCGGGCAATTACGAAGTCGTGGCGGAGGTCGTGAATGCGGATGCGCGCCCGGCGGCGACGCGAGCGAAGACAGCTTCGGATGCGGATAGCGTACGTGGCAGGAGTAGCGCCCCGATGTATGTCCACGTGAATCCCGCGTCGGAGGCGTCACGCGAGTTCGTCGACGCCGAGATGCGCGCCTCACTGCTGCAGCGCATCTCGCGAGAGACCGGGGGCAAGTTCTACACACCGGCAACGGTCAATTCTCTGCCCGAAGACATCGCGCTGAGCAAGCGCGGCGTGACGGTGGTGAATCAGATGGATCTGTGGGACATGCCTTTCATCTTCCTGACACTCGTTGGGCTGGTGTGCGCCGAGTGGGCGTATCGAAAGAAGAGAGGACTCGTATGAGGGGCGCGTTGCGCGTGGCGCGTAGCGCGTGGGTGGCGACGCGAGGAGTGTTCGGTGTTGCGCTGACGACTTTCTTCTTCGCGCCTCGCGCCACCCTCCACGCGCAACGCACGCATTTGCTCATCGTGAGTGGACTTGGCGGCGAGCCACAGTACAGCAACGAGTTCCGCACGCTTGGCACGACACTCGTCGATGCCGCGAAGAAGAAGTATGCGTTGTCCGATTCGGACGTCGTCTATCTCGCCGAAGACGGCGCGAAAGATCCGCGGATCGGCGGGGTATCGACGAAGGTAAACGTCGAAGCCGCGCTCACTCGCTTCGTCAAACGCGCTAGCCCGGGCGATCAGGTCGTCGTGGTGCTCATCGGCCATGGGAGTGGCTCGGCGGAGGATTCGAAGATCAGTCTGCCGGGGCCAGACATGTCGGCGCGGGACTTCGCGCGAGACTTCGCGGCGTTCGCGAATCAGCAGGTGGCGTTCGTGGATCTGACGAGTGCGAGCGGCGACATGCTGCCGGTGCTGTCGGCGCCCAACCGCGTCGTGATTACCGCAACGAAGAGCAGCTTCGAGCGGAACGAGTCCGTGTTCGCCAAACACTTCGTGGCGGCGCTGAGTGGCGATGGAGCCGATGTGGACAAGGATGGTCGAGTCTCCCTCCTCGAGGCGTTTCGTTATGCGGTCACGGAGACGAAGCGCTACTACGACGATCAAGGGCGGCTGCAGACCGAGCATGCGCAGCTCGACGATACGGGAGACAAGAAGGGCACGGCTGACATCGATGTACGCGTTGCGGCGGGCGGTGAGGGGGCGATTGCGCGCCGTATGTTTCTCGGAGGAAGCTCGTACGCATCGGCGGCCGGGGCGAATGATCCGCGCCTCGCCTCGCTCTACAAGGAGCGCTTCGCGCTCGAGGGCCGCATCGAAGAGCTGAAGAAGCGCAAGGCGTCGCTGACAGCCGACGCTTATGACGATGCGCTGGAGAACCTGCTGGTGGAGCTGGCGATGAAGTCGAAGGAGATTCGCGCTTTGGAGGGACGGTCGTGAGCCGCGTGACGCGTGACGCGTGGCGCGTGGCGCTATCGTCCTCCCGAGCGCAGCGAGGGGGTATCCGGTTTAGCGGGTGCTGCTTTCTTGCGTTGCTGGCGGCGGGGATCGCAGTCAAGGGTGAAGCACAGGCCATCGACGACGCGACGCAGATGTTGCGCTCCGGCAAATACGCCGAGGCCGCTGCGGCCTTTGTGAAGATCCCGGCGTCCGACGATGATTGGGTGACGGCGCAGAAGGGATTCGTCAGGTCGCTCGTCGCGGTGGGCAAGTACGATGAAGCCGAGAACGCCGCGCGGCGGGCGACGTCGAGCGCGAAGGGTGCCCAGCTCTGGAACACGCTCGGAGAAATCCTGCACGCGCGCGGAAAGAACGCGGATGCGGAGCAGGCGTTCCTGCACGCCGGGACAGCACACGCGTCGGACAGCCTCACGGCGGCGCTCAATCTCGCGATCCTGCATTACGAGCGTGGTGAGCGTGATCAGGCGATGCGCGAATTCGATCACTTCATTGACGTGTACAACAAGTCCGGCGGCTCATCGTTGAGCGCGGGCGATCTCACCGCCGTGGCAATTGCCTGTCGCTATCTCGGCGCGACGAATCCGCAGCTGTTCAAGGATGCGTTGAAAGCCTTCGATCAGGCGATCAAGGAGGGTGACGATACCCCCGAGTCCGACGACGCACGCATCGCGCTCGGGCAGATGTTCCTCGAGAAGTACAACAGCTCGGACGCGCAGTCGACGTTCGACGAAATCCTGAACACGAATCCGAATGACGCGCGCGCACTGCTCGGCGCGGCGCAGCGGCGGGTGTTCGACGGAGCCGGGGGTGCCGATTCGCTCCTTGCCCGCGCCCTGAAGGTGAACCCGAATTACGCGCCGGCACATGTGTTCGCGGCCGAGATGCACCTCGATCTCGAAGAATATGCCGACGCGCAACGCGAAATTGACCGGGCGCTTCAGATCGACCCGGCGCTTCCCGAGGCGCTGGCGGTCCGCGCGGCGATTCGATATCTCGTCGGCGACGCGGCCGGTTTCGAGGCGGCGAAGCGACAGGCTCTCGCGGTAAATCCGCGTGACGCGGAATTGTACAACACACTCTCTGAGCTCTCGGCCCGTGTCCGGCAATATCGCGAGGCGGCCGACTTCGCTCGGCAAGCGGAGGCGTTGGACGCGAAGAGCTGGCGCGGCTATGGCTTGTTAGGCATGAACGAGCTTCGCCTCGGCCAGATCGCCGCCGGCCAGAAAGATCTGGAGACGTCGTTCAAGGGAGACCCGTACAACGTCTGGAACAAGAACACCCTCGATCTCCTCGACACATTCAAGAACTACGACGAGATCAAGACGGACCACTTCGTGTTCATGATCGAGAAGGACGAGTCGGCGCTGCTCGAGCCATACATCGCCGAGCTTGGGGAGCAGGCGTACGCACGCTTCGCGATGACGTATCACTACACGCCGCCGCCGCCGATTCGCATCGAGGTGTACCGCAGCCATGCCGACTTTTCGGTGCGCACCGTGGGGCTGGCGGGACTGGGCGCGTTAGGCGTGAGCTTCGGTACGACGCTCGCCTTCGACTCACCGGCGGCGAAGGACGCCGGTCCCTTCAATTGGGGCTCTACCGTCTGGCACGAGCTCGCTCACACTTTCACGTTAGGCTCGACGGATCATCGCATTCCGAGATGGTTGTCGGAAGGCCTCTCGGTTTATGAGGAGCACCGAGCGCGAGCGGGATGGGGTTTCGACGTCACGCCACAGTTCCTGGACGCATTTCGTCAGGGCAAGCTCGTCCCGGTGAGCCGGATGAACGACGGATTCATGCATCCGGCGTATCCCGAGCAGGTGATGTTCTCGTACTATCAGGCGTCGCTCGTTTGCGACCTCATCGCCCGTGACTACGGCGAGAACGCGATTTACCAGATGTTGCAGGCGTATAAGGCCGGGAAGCCGACGGATGAGGTATTCAAGAGTGTCTTGAAGACCGACCTCGCGACATTCGACAAGAGGTTCGATACGTACATGCGGGAGCGCTTCGCGACGCCGCTCGCCGGGCTGGATCAGTACCGCGCGGCGATGTCCGACGCCCGCAAGCGATTCGAGGCGGGTCGGCTCGACGAAGCAGCGGCCGGATTCGAGCGGGCGCAGAAGCTCTTCCCGGGCTACGGCGGCGACGATAGCCCAACGTCATATCTCGCGCAGATCTATCTCAAGCGGAATGACACGCGTCGCGCGGCGGAGGAGTTGAAGCTGCTCGTGGCCTCGAACGAGGCGAATTATCAGGCGCAAATGGCGCTGACGGACGCCCTGCAGAAGCTCGGCGACGTCAGGGGCGCTGCCGCGTCGCTCGGGGCCGCGATCTATATCAATCCCTTCGACGTGACGGTACATCAGCGGCTGGCGGAGCTGGCGAAGGCTGCTGGCGACCCGCGGACGGTGGTTCGCGAACGGCGCGCCGTGGTGGCGCTGTTACCCGTGGATCGACCCGAAGCGCTGTATCAGCTCGCCGTCGCGTATCGTGAAGCCGGAGATCGCGAGGCAGCTCGGCACACGGTCCTCCGCGCGCTCGAAGACGCGCCGAACTTCGAGAAGGCGCAAACGCTGCTGCTCGAGATCCATAACGAGCGGGCGTCCCAGCAGGGGGGAAAGAATCCATGATCGAGCAGCGCGTCGAGTACAGCACGCGGACAATCGCGGCCGGATGGCAGCGGGTGATCGGTCTTATCATCCTCTGCGCTCTGCCCTCTGCTCTCTGCCGGCCAATCTACGCCCAGCGCTTCGACCGCTATTTCGGCGATCCTAACGAGTACTACGTGCCGCCCGCGTTTCATGGGAACGCGAAATACGATGGTCGCTTCACCTTTGCGCGCATCAAGTATCGAGGTTACGCGCACTTCACCGAAGAGGGGCCGGGCTGGTCGCACGACTATCCGCGGTCGGACGTCCATTTCATGAAGATCATGCGCGAGCTGACCGCGCTGCGGCCATTCGTGCAACGCGGCGATATCGTCGGGGGCAATATCTTCGCGCTCGATGACCCCGAGCTGATGAAGTACCCGGTTGCGTATTTCTCGGAGCCGGGGGGCTGGTCGCCTACCGACAAAGAAGTCGCCGGGTTCCGGAATTATCTCCTCAAGGGCGGCTTCGTCATCTTCGACGACTTCGGCGAGATGCGCGGCTTCGACACCGGGGACTGGCTCAACACCGTGACGCAGATGCAGCGCGTGTTGCCGGGCTATCAGTTGGTCCGACTCGACGCGAGCCATCCAATCTTTCATTCGTTCTACGACATCGGCCTCGACGTCATCAATCGTACGTATCGCGGGATTCCGGTGTACTACGGCATCTACGAGAACAACGATCCAAAACGGCGGCTGATCGCGATTCTGAATTACAACAACGACATCGGCGAGTACTGGGAGTTTTCGGATGAAGGTTTCGATCCAGTCGCGCTCACCAACGAGGCGTACAAGCTGGGTGTGAACTATCTCATGTATGCGTTGACGCATTGACGGAGGGTGATCGGTGGCCGGTGATCTGCCGAGCACGGACCACCGACCACGAGCGGTACCATCTTCAACTTCCACGGGATTCTCCATTGGCTACAATCGCCGCTCCACAAACCAATCTCGAGCAGGACGATCTCGAACTTGCTCGCCGCCTGAAGACGGGCCACGACGCGATCATCACCGAGCTGCGCAAGTTGATCGTCGGACAGCAGGATGTGATCGAGCTCGTGCTGCTGTCGCTGTTCACCGGCGGCAACAGCCTCATCGTCGGTGTTCCGGGACTCGCGAAGACGCTGCTCATCCACACCATGGCGCAGGTTCTGGATCTCAAGTTCTCGCGAATTCAGTTCACGCCCGATCTCATGCCGTCGGACATCACCGGTACGGAGATCATCCAGGAAGACGCCGAGACGGGACGGCGTCATCTCGTATTCACGCCGGGCCCGATCTTCTCGAACATCATCCTCGCGGACGAGATCAACCGCACGCCGCCAAAGACGCAGTCGGCGCTGCTCGAGGCGATGCAGGAACATCGGGTCACGGTGCAGGGGCGCAGCTACACGCTGCAAGAGCCCTTCTTCGTCTTCGCAACGCAGAACCCGATCGAGCTCGAGGGAACGTATCCGCTGCCCGAGGCCCAGCTCGATCGGTTCATGTTCGAGATCGTCATCGACTACCTGAGCGAGGACCAGGAGATCGAGGTCGTTCAGTCGACGACGTCGATCCAGAATTATCGCTTTCAACACGCAGTCACTGGCGCTGACATCATTGCTTTTCAACAGCTGGTGCGCCGGGTGCCGGTGGCCGATGCGGTCGCTCGTTATGCCGTCAACATCGCGCGGACCAGCAGGCCCAACGCGTCGTCGCCGGACATCATCAGGAAGTACGTCTCTTACGGCGCCAGCGTGCGCGCGCCACAGCACCTCATCCTCGGCGGCAAGGCGCGAGCGCTCATGCACGGCCGCACGCACGTGAGCTTCGAGGACATTCGCGCCCTCGCGAAGCCCATCCTTCGTCATCGCGTTCTCACGAACTTCCACGCCGAGTCGGAGCGCGTGACGAGCGACGTCGTGATTGATGAACTACTGAAGTCCGTGCCCGTCCCGAGATCCGGTATGTGAGCGACTACGGGTTAGCGAATAGGGGTGGGGGCCGACGTCCCGGTCGACGCGCGTGGCCCCCGACCCTAGTCCCAGACCCTAGACCCTGGACCCTATGACTTCCCTTCAGCCCACCGCTCCCACTCGTCTCATCGATCCCGTGGTACTTGCCCGGATCGGTGACCTGGAGCTTGTCGCGCGGGTGGTCGTCGAGGGAGTCATCAACGGCCTGCATCGCTCGCCCCATCTCGGTTCCTCGATGGATTTCGCCGAGCACCGGGCGTACATGCCGGGAGACGACATTCGTCGCATCGACTGGAAGCTGTTCGCGAGAAGCGACCGCCATTTCATCAAGGAGTTCGAGGCTGACACCAACACGAACTTCACAGTACTCGTCGACAGCTCGCCCTCGATGCGCTACGGCGCGTCGAATGAGGGCACGGGCACGTTGAGCAAGTTGGATTACGCGCGGTATCTCGCTGCCTGTCTCACCTATCTGGCGAGCACGCAGCGCGACCGCGTGGGCCTCGTCACGTTCGATCGCGAGATTCGGGACTATGTCCCGCCCTCGGCGAAGCATCTGAACGTCGTGCTGCACACGCTCGATCGTCTCGGAGAGCCGCCTTCCGCCGCGGCAGGGGCGTCGCCTAACGGTCCACGCGCCAGACCACCCGCGCTCGCCGAACTGACGCGACGCATCGGCGAGTCCTTTCGCCGCCGGTCGATTGTGCTGCTGATCTCGGATTTCTACGAGGAGCCGGCCGCGGTGCTCGACGCCCTGGCGTACCTGCGAGGCAAGGGGAACGACGTGGTGGTCTTTCACGTCCTCGATCGGCGGGAGCTCGAGTTCCCCTTCACGGACAGCGCCAACTTCGTCGATCTCGAGACGGGTGAGCGAATGCCCGTGATTCCGGATTACCTGCGGTCGCAGTACCGCACGCTGGTCGCGGAGCACATTGCGTCGCTCAAGCGCGTTCTCGGAGAGAATCGCGTCGATTACGCGATGTTCGATACGAGCAAGCCACTCGATCATGCGTTGTTCAGCTTCCTGTCTGCTCGCGAACGGCTGAAGCAGACGCGGTTCATGGGTGCTCGCCCCTAGCCTCCAACCATAGCCCTTCGTCGTGTCTTTTCTCGCTCCGCTCTTCTTCGCTGGCCTGACGGCACTCGCCATTCCGGTGGTGATTCATCTCATCAACCGGGAGCGGAAGGAGGTTGTCGAGTTTCCGTCGTTGATGTTTCTGCAGCGCATCCCGTATCGCTCGGTGCGGCGGCAGAAGCTGCGGCACGTCTTTCTGCTCATGCTGCGCTGCCTGGCGCTGGCGATTGTGGTCATGGCATTCGCGCGACCGTTCATTCGACGCCAAGGAGCGAACGTCGCCAGCGGTGCAGGCGCACGGGAGCTCGTCGTTCTCATCGATCGCTCGTACAGCATGGGCGCTGGCGACCATTGGCCACGGGCCCAGGCGGCCGCGCGTCGCGCTGTTGCCAACCTCCGCCCAAGCGACCGCGCGACGATCGTCGGTTTCGATGACGACGCCGCGGCGCTCACGCCGCCGACGCAGGACGTGGCGGTACTGAGCGCTGCCATCAATGCGCTTCATCCCGGCTCCGAGGCGACCCGCTACGCGCCGCCACTCAAGCTGGCGTCTCAGATTCTCGCCGGCTCCAATCTGCCGCGGCGCGAGGTCGTGCTGATCTCCGATTTCCAGCGACGGGGATGGGCAACACGCGACGAGATCGCGTTTCCGAGTGGCACGACGATCACGAATGTGGACGTCGCCGCGGGCGACAGCGCGATGGCCGACGCGGCAGTCGCTGACGTTTCGGTGTCCCGCAGCGAAGGGGAACGGGATCGCGCTACGATCGCTGCGCGCCTGACGAATACCGGCGCCACCCCGATCAGCAACGTCGACGTCACTCTCGAGCTCAACGGGCGGGTTGCGGATACCAGGCGAGTAACGCTGCCCGCAGCCGGCGCGACGCAGGTTCGTTTCGCCTCGATGGCGATTCCAAGTGGCACGTCGACAGGACTCGTCCGTTTTGCCGGTGCGGCGGCAACGGGACGAACGAACGAGCTCGCCGCCAACGATCGCTATTACTTCACGATTGCCCCCGATGCGGGAGTCTCGGTGCTCCTCGTCGAACCATCCACGCCGCGGCCGAACGAAGGCCTCTTTCTCACGCGAGCGCTCGCCATCGGCGACCGACCATCATTCCGCGTAGACGTCCGCAAGACTGGCGGTCTCGCACCGGCGGATCTCGATGGACGATCGCTCATCGTCTTCGACGAAGTGCCTCCACCGTTAGGTGACGGTGGGCGCCGGCTTCGGGAATTTCTCGATAATGGAGGAGGAGTGCTCGTCGTTGCTGGCGATCAACTTCCAGCCAACGCATGGGGTGGCGAGTGGAGCGCCGCGCTCCCCGGAACGCTCGGCCCCGTCATCGACCGCTCCGGGGACGCCGGCGGGACGCTCGCCTGGATCGACTATGATCACCCGGTCTTCGACGTCTTCAATGCGCCGCGCTCCGGCGATTTCGCCACCGCGCGATTCCTGCGCTACCGTCGCCTAACGGTCCGAGCAGACAGCGGACGCCGGACGGCCGGCATCGCTGACACGGCTTCCGGCGCGCACGTGCTCGCCCGCTTCGACGACGGCGCGCCCGCGCTCGTCGAGCAGCGCGTTGGACGGGGCAAGCTCCTCGTGTGGGCGTCAACGCTCGACAGCTACTGGAACGACCTGCCGCTGCAGCCGGTCTTCCTTCCCTTCGTTCATCAGGTCGCGAAGTACGCCGGACGGTACAGTGGCGCCCGCGGCTGGTTCACGGCAGGCGAAGTACTCGATCTCTCTCGCCACGCTGAGCTGACGAGCACGATGTCGCGCAAAGACGCGCCCGTAGTTGTCGAGGCGCCATCGGGTGCCCGAATCCGGCTCGCGTCGGCGAATGAGGGGCTCGTCCCATTGCATGAGCAGGGCTTTTACGAGATTCGTCCGGAGGGCGCCGCGCGCGGCATGGGGCAGCGAGTCGCGGTGAATCTCGACCCGGCGGAAGCGAATCTTGCACGAATCGACCCTGAGGAACTGAAGGCTGCGGTGCTGGCGTCCGGCGGCAACGGGGTCGGCGCCGCTCCATTGATCGACGCTCCGAGCCGCGAGGATACGGAACGTCGTCAGACGATCTGGTGGTATCTGCTCGCGCTCGCCGGCATCCTGTTGGCGACGGAGACGCTGATGTCAAATCGCTTGTCGAGAAGGAATGCGTAGTGGTTTCTGGTGATTGGTGACTCGTTGCTGGTGACTCGGATGCTCACCAGCCACCCGTCAACAGCCACCAGCCACCATTCAGGAGAGTGATCATGGAAACGATGCTCCCAGAAGGTGCGCGCCTGACGAAAGTCGTTCATGGTGTGCGCGACCGTTGGCGCCTCAAGCGTGCGCTGCGCGGGGCGAGCATTGTATTTGCCGCGGCGTTCGTCCTTCTCGCGGGGTCGGCCGTGATCCTCGACCGGATGCATTACGGCCACGCCGCAATCGTCGTTACGCGTGTCATCGTCCTTCTTGTCGTTGCGGCGCTCGCGGCAATGCTCATCCTGCCAGCGTATCTCCCCAAGCGCCGGCCGAGCGATCGGCGCGTCGCGCTCTATCTCGAGGAGAATGCCCCGTCGCTCGACGCAGCCGTGCTCACCGCGGTCGAGTTGCAGGAGCAGCAGCAGCCGGCGCCTGACGCCAGCGACGCCGTTCGTGCTCGTCGGCCGATTTCGTCCACTCTCCTCACCCATGTCACGCGCACCGCCCTCGATGCGGTGCACCAGATCGACGACGGGCGGCATGTGGACGAACGCGAGCTGCACGTGAGCGCTGGCATTCTCGCCGGTGTGATTGGCATTGCGCTCCTCGTGACACTGCTCGGTCCGTCCACCCTCCGCCATGGCATGGGCCTGATGCTCGTGCCGTGGGACCGTGAAGCGGCTGCGCCGGCCTACGCCATTCTTGCCGAGCCGGGGAATGTCACGGTCGCGCGCGGTGGGGATCTCCTCATTGCTGCACGACTTCGCGGCTTCCAGTCCGATGCGGTGGACCTGCTCGTCAGACAGCGCGACTCAACGACCTGGCAGCGGTTGACGATGGCCCTCGATAGTGTCGGCAAGTTCGCCGGCCGATACACCTTCCGCCTGTTCGACATCGCGGCGCCCATGGAGTACGTCGTCGAGTCGAATGGCATTCGCTCGCCGGCGTATCGCATAGAAGTCGCCGACGTGCCCTACACGAAGAAGCTCGGCCTCGACTATCGCTTCCCGGCGTATACCGGCATGCCGCCGCAAGCGGTGGACGAAGGCGGCGACATCGCCGCGATCAAGGGCACACAGGTGCACGTGCGCGTGACGACGACGGTGCCCGCGCGCGGCGGCCGCCTCATCGTCGAGCGGGGCGAGCGCAATGATACGATACCTCTCATGCCTAACGCGGACGGCACGCTTGGCGGTGCGATCCGCGTCGATGCGCCCGGATTCTACAAGGTGGAGCTCGCCGCGCAGGACGGCCGGGTTTTTCCCGGATCGCTCGACTACACCATCGACGCCCTTCCCGATCGGCCACCCACGGTCGTCTTCACCAAACCGGGCCATGATGAGAAAGTGCTGAACGTGGACGAGGTGTACGCTGAAGTTCAGGCGGACGATGATTACGGCGTCCAGAAAATGGAGCTCGTGTACTCGGTGAATGGCGGGCCGGAGAAAACCGAACCGCTGTACACGGCAACGCGTCGTACACCACAGATGACGGCCGGACACACCTTCTCGCTGGAGGACTTCAATCTCCAGCCGGGCGACGTCGTGTCGTACTATGCCCGCGCCACGGACAACGATGCCGTGAGTGGCGCGAAAACGGCGAGCACGGACATCTACTTCATGACCGTCCGTCCCTTTGCGCAGGATTACAAGCAGGAGCAAGCGGGGGGTGGCGGAGGCGGCGGGGGCGGCAACGACGACGCCGGCCAACTCTCGGAGCAGGAGCGACAGATCATCGCCGGGACGTTCAACACACTCCGCGACAAGGCGCACAAACAGCAGAAGGAGCTACAGGAGGACCTTTCGACCTTGCGTGTGTCGCAGCAGAAGCTGCGTGGCCAGACGGAGGAGCTCTCGCGACGGATCGTCGACCGCGGCATCGCCGCGCGCGACAGCAATTTCGCCAAGATCGCGGACATCCTGAACAAGGCAACGCCGATCATGGACACGGCGGAAAAGCAACTCGCCGACGGCAACGCGCAGTCGGCGCTGGCGCCGGAGCAGCGTGCGCTCCAGCAACTCCAGCGCGCCGAGGCCGTATTCCGGAACGTGCGAGTGTCCATGGGTGGCGGGGGTGGCGGTGGCGGCGCCGGCCAGCAGCGCGCGCAGGACCTGGCTGATCTATTCGAGCTGAATCGTGAGAAGTTGCGAAACCAGTACGAGAGCGTGCAGCGCGGCCGCGAGGAGCAGCAACAGCAGGATCAACAGATGGACGAAACGGCGGAAAAGCTGAAGCAACTCGCGTCGCGCCTGCAGCAGGAGAACGAGCGCGCGCAGCGCAAAGCCGACAGTCTCGGACAGCGCATGGGTGCTTCGGGGTCGTCCGGGGGGGCGTCGCAGCGTCAGATGGCGCAGGAGGCGGAAGACGCCGCGCGGCAGCTCGAGCGGCTCGCGCGCGAAAAACAGGAGCAGCAGCGCCAGGAAAATGCTGGGCCGCAAAACAACTCGCAGGGTACTGGTGCGTCCTCGCAGTCGCGGTCAGGACAGTCGTCCTCGAGCAACTCGCAACAGCGGCAGCGTGAGCAGCGTGCTCTCGAGGACGCCGCGCGCCGCCTGCGCGACGCCGCGGATGCGATGCGCCGCGCCGCAAGCGGCAATGGTGCTCAACGTCAAGCCGCCGCCGATGCGGCCGCGCAGCGGCTGGACGAAGCCCGCCGGCTGCTCAACGAGCAGCGCTCCGGCCGCCTGCAGCGCGATGTGAACGACATCCTGCAGACCGCCAAGGAGCTGGGCAAGCAGGAGCAGGACGTTGCCGGAGATGTCAACAAGATGTGGCAGAACGGCAACCCACAGCA
>Ga0070713_100000097_pt1 | contig 55735 bp, 46 predicted proteins | sample LARL82metaG_FD_65465 | JGI IMG/M metagenome (GOLD analysis project Ga0070713, IMG submission 65465) | Corn, switchgrass and miscanthus rhizosphere microbial communities from Kellogg Biological Station, Michigan, USA - LAR L8-2 metaG | ecosystem: Host-associated > Plants > Roots > Rhizosphere ... | reverse complement strand
CATCCGACTGCTGCGTGCCGTTGCCGTGCGTGACGATCATGCCAATGTCGCTCGGCGCGAGCTCGGCCTCTTCGAGCGCCTGGCGCACCGCGCGGACGACGCCGTCGCCGTCATCGCGTATCGCGAGCAACCCGAGCGCTTCACCGGCGTAGCCGGCGCCCAGCACGTCGCCCATCACCGTCGCGCCGCGCTCGCGCGCGCCCTTTTCGGTTTCCAGCACCAGCGCCCCGGCACCCTCGCCAAAGACACTCCCACCGCGCCGCGCATCGAACGGCCGGATCGTGTCGCTGGCGAGCAACCCGCATTGATGATAGTAGAGCACCATCTGCGGCTCGATCAGTGCGTCGTGCCCGACCGCAACCGCGCGGTCGGCCTCTCCTCGGCGCAGCGCCTCGGCGGCCTCGATCACCGCCAGCGTTCCGCCGCAACTGTGGTTGGTGATGCAGGCATTGCTGCCTTTGAAGTTGTACTTGATGCCGACGTGGCAGAGCACGTTGTTGGGCAGCGTGCGTAGCAGCCACATCGGGTTGACTACGTTGGTGAGCTCGCGTCCGAAGCCGCCTAGCGCGCCGCCGGTCTCGCTCATCAGCGGAAAGTATTCGTATTGGGTGTTATACGCGCCTCCGCCGGAGCCTACGTAGAGCCCGCTTCGGTCGGAGAACTGCGCCGCCTGCGCCGGCTCCATGGCATCGCGCGCGGCAGTAACCTTCGACGCGTCGATCGCCTGGCTCGCCGCATAGATGCCGAACATGTCGGTGCGACGGATCAGCTTGTGGAGCTTGCGGTCCTCGACCAGCGCGCGCGGGTTGAAGTTGGGCACTTCGGCAGCAATCGTAACAGGCCAGCCCGTCGTGTCCCATTGCGCGATTGGCGCGATCGCCGAGCGTCCCCCGATGATCGCGTCGATGATCGCATCGGCATTCATTCCCGAGCCACAGACCGCGCCGCTCCCGGTGATGACCACGCGCGCGTCGCTCGTGTCCGCGCTCATGGTCGGCGGGCCCCGTCCAGCGCATCGACCTCGTCGGGCGCGCGCAATACCACGCAGCTGTTCGATCCGCCGAAGCCGAAGGAATTGGACAGCGCCATGCGCACGCGTCCCTTGCGCGCCTCACCGATCACCAGGTTCAGATTGCATTCCGGGTCGCGCTCGACCAGATTCGCGTTCACCGGCATCGCGCCGTGGTGGATGGTCAACGCGCAGACCGCAACTTCCACGGCGCCGGCCGCCGCGATCAAATGTCCCATCGAGCTCTTGGTGGAGCTGACCGACACGTCCAGCGTACGCTCACCGAACACCGCGTGGATCGCCGCCGACTCGCTCTTGTCGTTCATCCATGTCGAGGTGCCATGAGCGTTGATGTAGTCGACGTCGGTTGGCACCGCGCCGGCGTCGGCGATGGCCGCGCGCATCGACTGGATCGGGCCGTCGCCGTCGGGCGGCGAATCGGTGATGCGATACGACGACAGCGAATTGCCGTCGCCGGCAAGCTCGGCGTAGATGCGTGCACCGCGCCGGCGCGCCGACTCCCACTCTTCGAGCACGACAAAACCGGCGCCTTCGCCTAGCACGAAGCCATTGCGCGTGACGTCGAAGGGACGACTCGCGTGCTGTGGATCGTCGTTGTCGGTCGAGACCGCGGAGAGCAGGCAGAAGCCGCCGATGCCCACCGGGCTGATCATCGAATCGAAGCCGCCCGCGAGCGCGTAGTCGACCGCACCGCGGCGAATCAGCTTCATCGCAGTGCCGATCGCCTGCCCGCCGGACGCACACGCGGTGTGCACCGAGGTCGCGTAGCCGCGGAGGCCGAAGCGACGTGTCAGCAGTGCCACTCCGGCGGTCGACTGGCTGCGGCAGAACACCAGCGGGTCGTTGGCGGCATCGTCGGTCAGCAGTGCATCGGGGTGCAGCTCGCCGTCGGCGGCAGAGTGCGTCTGCACGCGCGCGAGGTCGGCGTAGGCCACGCCCATCATGCCGGTGCCCACCGCGCAGCCCCAGCGATCGGCGCTCTCCGGGGTGGGCAGAATACCGGCGTCGGCGAACGCCTGCTCGGCCGCTCCCAGCGCAAACCCGTGCGAGCGGTTGGCGAACTTGAGCAGCTTCCGATCGGGCTCCAGCGACCTCGGATCGAAGCCCTTGACCTCGGCGGCGATGCGGGTCGAAAACCCGCTGGCATCGAACAGCGTGATCGGTGCGGCACCGCTGCGTCCCACGAGCAGCGCGCTCCAGCTTTTCTCGACGTCGTTGCCCACAGGCGTGACCATGCCGATGCCGGTGATCGCGACGCGCCTGCGTTGCCGGCTCATGCTCCATCCTCGAACTCGACGCGCGCGGTAGAAACGATCTTGCCTTCGTAACGCGCCGAAAGCGCGACCCGAAGCGGACCTGCCTCGACCGCCGCCGCTTCCGCGCGCAGCTCGACCGACTGCCCGGGAAGCGTGAACGAGCGCACCTTGACCTTGCTCATGCGACGCAGGGTCCATGCCGAGGATGCAGGCGTTTCCGCCGCCAGCTCGAGCGCGAGACACATCTGCGCATCGAGCATGAGCGTCGCCGGAAACACCGCGCGGCGCGGAAAGTGATCGGCAAAAAACGGCGCGTCGAGCGGCACGTCGACCCGCGCGGTCAGCGAGCGTCCGGGTTCGTGCGCGAGGTGCACAGCGGGTTGCATCGACACGCCGCGAAAGCGCCCCGGCCGCGCACCCTCGGCGCAAAGCAGCGCGAAACGCTCGCGCAACGCCTCCGGCGCGTCGAAGTCGGCGCAAGGCAGCATCGGACCCAGGCAATGTTCGAGCTCGGTCACGAGTCGGCCGGCGATGCTCGCGGAACCGCCGTAAGCCACCGCTTCGTCATCGCAATCGTCGATGTCGACAGCGAGCTCGAGCGTCTCGCCCGGGCGCGGTACCCCGTGGAACCGCGTCTCGTCGGCGAGCGCCGCCACCGGCCGGCCGCGAAATTCAATCTTGCTCATCGCGACCCACGCCGCGAGCTGTCCGACCGCTTCGGCCACCAGCGCACGCGGAAACTCAGGGATGTCATGCGGGATCGCGAACACCGCGCGCGCCCGCCGGCCTGGCTCGAGCAGCGTGATGCGATCGACGAAGGAAAACGCGGAGAAATGGTCGCTCATGCATCCGTTGGTGGTTCAGACTGCCGCCGCGGCTTCCTTCTGCGCTCGAACCACGAGTTTGCAGAAGGTCTCCGGAGTAAACAGTCGCGGAATGTCGGCGACCTTCATCGGCGTCTTGAAGCGCTCGGCCGGCACTTCGGAAAGGTACGAGCGGAGTTGCGCCATCCCCTTTTCGGTGACGATGCCCTTCTGCTCGAACTCCGACTCCGGGAGATCGCCGCGTGCGTTCTCGACGATCTTGCCGCGCGGGATCTTGATCTTGAAGGCGCGCTCCAGCCGGAACACCATGTCGAGAAAATCGATCGACTCGGCATCGAGGTCCTCGATCAGCGACACGTTGGGCTTGACGTCATCGACGTCACAGCCGAGAGCGTCGGCCATTGTTTCCGCGACCTTCGGATACACCGCCTTGATCTCTTCCTGGCTGATCTCGCTGAGTGCCATTTTTTTCACTCCATTTTGAAGCCGCCATCGACGGCGAAAATCTGTCCGGTCACGTAGTCTGCATAGCGCGACGCGAGAAAGCCAACCGCATACGCGACTTCCTCCGCCTTCCCATAGCGCTTGAGCAGGATGCGCGAGCTCACCTCGCCCCCCGCCATGTCACGCACCGCCTCCGACATCTCGGTCTCGATCACGCCCGGCGCGACCGCGTTCACCGTGATCTTGCGCGGCGCGAGCTCGACCGCGAGCGCACGCGTGAACGCGTTTACCGCCCCTTTGCTCGCAGCGTAGTTGCTTTGGCCGCGGCCGCCCTTCTCTCCCGACACCGACGACAGGTTGATGATCTTGCCGGAACGCTGCACGATCATGTGCGGCACCACCGCGCGCGCCATGTTGAAGACGCCGCCGACGTTGGTATCGAGCACCAGCTCGACGTCCTCGTCGTCCATCGCGGCGAGCTGGTTGTCGCGAATGACCCCGGCGTTATTGACCAGGATGTCGACGCGGCCCGCGCGTTCGGCGACGCGTTCGACCGCGGCGGCGCACGCCGTGGCATCGCGCACGTCGACCTGCTCGTGAGCGACCGGAAGCGCACCCTCGAGGCGACTTGCGCTCGCCGAAACCTCGGCAGCGGCGGTCGCGTTGTCGCGGAAGAAGAACGTCACGTCGGCGCCATGGGCCGCGAGCAATTCGACGATCGCGCGGCCGATGCCTCGGCTGCCGCCGGTCACCACCGCGACCTTGCCGGTCAGACCTGAGTCGTTGAGCATGGGCGTCATCGCGTGCTCACCCGGAGATGCAGAAGCCGCCATCGACCACCAGCGTGTGTCCGGTGATCATTGCCGCTTCCGGAAGGCACAGCAGATAGACCGCGCCGGCGACGTCATCAGGGGTGAGCACCGGTCCCGCTGGTGCGCGCGCCGCGAAGTTCGACAGGAGCTGGTCGCGATTGGGGAAGTACTGCAGCGCGTCAGTGTCGACCACTCCCGCGCTTACGGCATTGACGCGGATGTTCTTGGCTCCGAGCTCCTGCGCAAGCGTGCGCACCAGCGATTCCAGCGCCGCCTTCGAGGCGCCGATGAAGCCGTAGTCAGGCATCGCCCGCTGTGCACCTAGGCTCGACATGGCGATGATGCGTCCGCCGCCGCTCATCAGCGGAACCGCGTGCTGCGCCAGCAGGTCGAGCGCGAACGCGTTGGTCTCCATGCACCAGCGCCAGTGCTTGAGCGACATCTCCATCGCCGGCTTGAGCACGCCTGACGCGGCATTGCTGACAACGATGTCGATGCGGTCGAAATGGCGGGCGATCTCGGCGAACATCTCGCTGACGCTGTCTGGCACGCCAACGCTTCCCTGCACCGCAATGGCACGCCGGCCAGACGCGCGCAGCTCTGCGCAGAGAGCTTCGGCCTCGTCGTGGCTGTTGTAGTAATTCACCGCGAGATCGGCGCCCTCCGAACCCAGCTTATGGGCGATGGCGCGGCCGATGCCGCGGGCTGCGCCGGTGACCAGCGCGACTTTTCCGGCGAGAGCGCCTGACATCGCTTTTTTGAAAGAATGGTCTGTCGAAAGCCCGGCCGGCGGGAAGGGGCTTTCCGGAGGACTTGCGGGCAAACCGCAATTATCGCCTGCTTCGATCTTTCGGGCAACGAGCCAGCCGGTATAAAACCATCATCGCGCTGCTCAGGCCTGCGCAAGCTGGGGATTGTCGACGCACTGCTCATGCCATTCGGCGAGCCAGTGACGGAAGCGCGCCCTGCCGGCACTTTGACCGGCATCGCTGTGCCACAGCGCATAGACGTCGCCTTCGTCGGTAAACATGAGCACCGCATCCATGCCCCGCGAGCGCCGCAGGGTGTCGATGGCGTGTTGCGGCGTTTGCGCGATCGGTCCGGCGACGTTGAACGAGGTGTTGACCGCGACCTCGACGCCGATGCGGCGTCCCAGTGCCTTTAGATACGCGTGCATGAGTGGATCGGTAGCCTGACGCACGATCTGCAGCCTTCCCGTTCCGTCGGCGTGGATCACTGCCGGAATGCGCGCGCGCGCCGAAGGCCTGGCGCGCGCCGTCAGCACCATGTAGTTGTAAGCGTTGTAATCGTCGTCGGATGCGCCGTCGGATAGCTCGAACCACAGGCGCGCCGCCTGCAGCGTCATCATCGGCGCTAGCGGCCGGATCGCCTCCCGATGCTTGACCCGGTCGTTGAGCACTTCGCGCGTGCGCGGATTGCACGGATTGGCCAGCACCGAGCGATGGCCAAGCGCGCGCGGGCCGGTCTCGGCGGCGCCCTGGAATACCGCGATGATGCCGTCACGCTCGGTGACGAACGCCATCAAGTCGGCGATTGCGTCGCGGTGACCCGGGGTGCTGACATCGCCGAGGCGCATCCAGCGCACGTCGTGCGCACCGGCGAGTGCGCGCTCCAAGCCGTAGCGGGTCGGGGCGGTGCCGCAGTAGAACGCATGCTGCATCGGCTCACCGACGCCCGCGCCCGCGAGGTAGGAGAACATGTACGCCGCGCCGAGCGTGACGCCGGCGTCGTTCGGAACCGGCGGCACCCAAATGTGCAGCCGCGTGCGCTTGCCCAGCACGCGCTGGTAATACGCTTCGTCGAAGTGTTCGAGCAGGCGCATGTTGCCGACGGCGTTGAGCGCGGTGCCACCGGTGAGCACCAGCCGATCGCTCCCGGTACTGCGGATGAAATGATCGACAACGTGCACCAGCGCATCCTCGAATACGAGCTGAGTCGCCGCGGCCTTGTCCAAGCGGTCTTGCGTGTCGGGTCGATGGCGGATGTCCTCCACGCGTAGCACCCGGTCCGGGTTCCACATGTCCTTCGATGCTACCGGAGCGCCCAGAATGCTCGTCAGCGCGTCGGTATAAGGCCGGTCGAACAAGTTGCGCGGCCAGTTGGCGAGGTCGCGGTTGAGCAGAACCTCGCCGTTGGGCTCGAGGCTGAGAATGTCGCGCAATCGTCCGTAGAACCGGTTGGACGCGCGGTCGGATTCGCCATAGGCCGCTGCGCCCATGTAACGGCCTTCGCTGGACAGCCACGTCCAACCGCCCTGCGTCGAGCTGATCACGCCGTAATAGGTTCCGAGCGAATCGAACACGCTGCGGTTGCAACGGACGAGGCGCATCGTCCCGGATTGCGCGACATAGAGCGACATCGCCCCCGAGTCGCCGGTGCCGTCGAGCACCGTGACCATCACCGGAGCATCGCCGCGCGCGAAGGGAGAGACGGCAAGCGAGAACCAGGCGTGGTTGTCGTGATGGGGCATGCCGATGATCGGGACCGGCTCGGGAAGGTTTATCGCGCGCGCAAGGTGCCGCGGCCCGCGCAGCGACGGCGCGAGCTGCGACGCATTCATGAACGGCGTTTCGCGGGTGCCGAGCAGGCTCAGGCTCGCTGGGAACTCCTCGAGCACCGTGCGCACGACCATGGCCGCGAACGCCGAGTAGTCCCAGGTTCCCAGCCACGCACAAATGCTCTCGGAGCCGATACCTATCTGGTCCATCGTCGTCGTCAGCGAGGCGAGCGCGAGCCGCGGAAAATCGGTGCTGTGCTTTTCGCCGGAGAAGCGCTCTTCCTCGTTGTTGCACACGATGCGCGGACCGTGCTCGCGCGACACTTCGATCAGGCCGACACCCGAATTGTGCAGGCCGGCGGGACCCACCCCCGCAAGGTAGACGGTGTCGCCGCGATCGAGCCTGGCACGCATGTCGATCAACTTGGCCACGGCGTGGCGGCTCGTGGACGTATACAGGCTGCGGCTCGCATAGAAGCGCTCGAGCAGCGGCCGCAACAGCCGATAGCCGGCCGCGGCCAGCTGCGGATGACGTGGTCCGGTGCGCATGCGAAATCCTCCCGAAATCGCCTTACGGGTCGCGTGTGGTCAATGTGCCTTCGCCGACGGGGTTTTGTGCGCGAACGAGTCGTTGCGCCTCGAGGCACCAATGCTTCTTGATGCTGAACCACACGTCCGCCGCGAACAGCGCGTTGGTCGCGCGTCCCTCGTCGGCTCCGGGCGGGTCTCCGTTGTCTCGTCCCGGGACATAGGCGTTGAGCCAGTCGCGCAACGCCGGGTCGTCCGCCAGGGAGCGCGTCATCGGCACGAACACATGGTTGTAGCTCGCAGGCAGTTCGACGTTGCGCACAATGGCCGTTCCATTGTGCTCATAAGCTGCGCTGTGCGTGCCGGGCAGGGTCCAGGCGATGAGATCAAAGGCGATGACGAATCCGGTGAACTCGTCGACGGTGTTCGGGATCGTGTGAAGGCGCGGTGCCATGATCCAGTGCGGCGGCGCGGCCAGCGCGATGCCCCCCGCCCCGACGACCGCGGCGAACGACACCGACAGCCCGACCACCGGCCGCTTGACCTTGCTGAGCGGATCGAAAATCCAGGTCCGCGCTTCCGGTTGATCGATCGCGGCATTCCACACAGGGATGGGATCTTCGAACGTGCCGTTGAGCTCGTAGAGCACCTTCACCGTCTGGATGCCTCCCTGGCTATGTCCGATGATCATCGGTCGCACACCTTCGCGCTCGTAGTGCCACGCGATCTCACCGGCGATGCGCTCGGCGCTGCCGAAGGGATCCTGCGACCACGCTTGATCCGAGGGGTCGCGAATGCGGTCGCCGGGATAGCCCATCGCGGCAAGAAAACGACCGAATGACATCATCAGCAGATTGGTGCCGACGACGCCACCATGCACCAGTATGATGCGCGGCGCGGGTGCGGCGGCGAGCGTGCCGCGGACGTCGCTCTCGGTAATATGTTCCGGATCCAACGCGAGAATGCGTTTTTGCGTGTCCGCATCGAAGGTGGGCAGTTTCGGCGGTACCGCGCGCGGGGCAGGCGCGCGCGCGGCGGGTGCGCCGGCGTCGGAGTCCGGCGCGACTACGCTGCGAGGCGTCGCGCAACCTGACAGCGCCACAACCACGGCGATGGCGAGCGTCGGCAACAACGGGGGGCGGTCACGGCGCGTGTGAGAGCGAGTGCGATCCATGCGTCAAAGCGTCCTGATCAGGCGAAGCATAGCAGCAGCGACCCCTTCGGCGGCGCCGCGCTCGAATACGGTGGTGCGAAAAGACATGCCGACGTTGATGATCCCATCGACCATCGTGAACGACAGGACCATCGGCGCCAGCGGCCCGGTGGATACGCCGCGCACGTAGCCGGCCAGTTCGCCCCCGCCACGTTCTCTCCACAGAGCATCGACGTTAAGCGGCGTGGTGCCTGCGCATACCGGAAAGTGCTTGGGAAAAAAGCGGTGCCGTTGCGGCAACGACATGAACCCCCATTCCAGGCCGGCGAGACCGAGTGCCAGCAGCGTCTGCAGGTAGCGCTTCCCACGTTTGATCGCATTGGTCTGCGCGTACACCGCCAACGCGACGTCGCGCAGGCTCGCATTGTCATCCATCCGGCGCGAGACGCGGAACGACGCCAGACACGGCGCGAGCGCGTCGCGCGCCTGAGCGCCGAGGTCGCGGCGGATGTTGACGATCGAGGCGATCGCGATCTCGTTGCGACGCCTGCGTGCCTGCGCCAGAGGCGCCACCGACGTGATCAGGATCGCGATCAGGAGATCGTGCGTCGTGACGCCCCACGCGTCGGCGCCGGCCTCCAAGCGCGCGCGATCGTCGCGCTCGATGCGGTTGAGCAGGAACGCGTTGTACCCGTCGTGCGGTGCGGCGTAGCGCAGGCGGATCGACCGCCGGCTGCTCATCGCCATGCGCACCAGCGCCGGCAGCCCGCGCACGATCGCACCCGCCGCCTGGCTGCCGAGCAGGCGCGCATACGACGGACCGTAGGGCTGCAATGCGCTCGTCTGCGTCGCTCGCGGTTCCGCGTAACGCGCCACGATGCCCTGGAGCAAGGCGACGATCGAATCGCCGCCGGCGATGAAATGATCGTAGGCGAGTCCGAGGTGGAACGCGCCGCCTTGCTCGACGACGAAGAAACGAAACGGCTCCACGCGCCCCATGGCGGGGAAGGCGGCATTGAGCTCGCGCTCGATCGCTTCGCGAAGCGTCGCGCGCGCGTTTTCGACCGGTTCCACCGAACGAAGGTCGATAGCCGCCTCGCCACCCGTCCACTCGTAGGACTGGCGCCTCGGATCGACGATGAGTCCGGTCAATCCCAGGCCCTGCAGATGATCGCGAATCAACGCGCGAAGACGCACTCGGTCGAGTGCGCCGGGTATCTCGATCACGTGGACCGCGTTGTAGGGATACAATGCGCGCCAGCGCAGCATCGCCGCCTGGAACAGGTTGACGCGATGCATCACCTGGGCGCTCGCGCCGCAAGCGCACGTCGGGCCTGAATCGCGCGCTGCGCGTCCAGACACCAGTGCTTCTTAACGCTATACCAGAGATCGGCGGCGGCGATCAACCGGCCGGCATCGCCCGTCGCTGCCGCGTCCGCTGCGGAAAGCTCCGGAGGCGGCCGATACGCGTCGATCAGCGCGCGCGCCGCGGGATCGGCCGCGAGCGCCCGCATGTCGGGGAGACCCACGTGGCTGGTTGCCGCCGGAAGGTCGACGTTCCGCACGTGCGCGCTACCCAGCGCATTGTAGGGCTCGCCGCCGGGAAAGGTTCCGGCGATGGGGTCCCAGTCGATGGTGTAGCCGGTGAAGTCGATCACCGTGTCCGGAATCCCGCGAAGCTTGCCCAGCATCGTCCATTGGCCGAGCAGCAGCCGCGGCAACTTGCCGGTCGCGAGCGCGGCGGCGAAGTCGACCCTGAGCCCGACTACGCTGCGGCGCGCGCCGTCGTCGGGATCGACGAACCAGTCGCGCCCCTCGCCGCGATCCGCCAACGGATTCCACACCTCGATCGACGGATTGAACGCGGCAGCGAGCTCATGCAATACGCGAACCACTATCATGCCGCCCTGGCTGTGACCAATGAGCAGGGGCGTCATGCCTTCGCGCTCGCGGTACCACGCCAGTGTCCCGGCGAGGTGCGCGCTGTCGATGTAGCTCGAATACGACAGCGCTCCGGAGGCGGGATTGCGCAGGCGATCCGCCGGGTAACCCATCGCGATCAGGAACTCGGAGAACGGCTGCATGGTGATGAAATCGAGGCTGCCCTGGAGCGCGATGATCCTGGGCGCCGGGGCCGACGCAAGAACTTCGCGGACCTGTCGCGCTGTGATGTGCTCCGGATCGAGCGCCAGGACGCGCTCGTCGGCAGCGGAATCACTCGGGGGTGGGCGTGGCGGCGCCGTCGACGGCGACAACACCGGGTGTGCCGATTCCACGCGCTGTTCCGGCGCCGCGCATCCGGACGCCACCATCACCGCGATCACCACAAGGAGGGGCCACGCGCGCCGAAGCAGTCCGCGCCGCACGATTTCAGGCGGGGTGCGCACCCAGGCGCGGGATGAACCGGCCGGTGCGGCGCAGGTAGCGTGCGTACGCATCGCCGTGCATCTTGAGCATGTGTCTTTCCTCGTTACGCGCCTTGATCACCATGACCGTGATGTGTGCGACCGCGATCACTGCCATCAGCGGCGTCGCGACGACGATCGTCGAGCACAGCATCAGAAGCACCTGCAGGGCATAGATCGGATGACGCACGCGCGCGAACAGGCCGTCATCGATCAGCTCGCCGCGCTGTTCTTCGCTGACCGCCATGCTCCAGTTCGAATCCATGCGCGCCCAGCACCACGCGGTCAGCAGCAGGCACAGCAGCGCGCACCCCGCGGCCGCCCAGCGCAGCGTCGAGTATCCCGCCGATTCCAGGGCAAACGCCGGCGCGTGCAGCAAGGGACCGCGCCGCACCAGCGCCAGATACGGCAGCACGATCCATGCCGCGATCGCCGGCACCAGGACGAGCCACAGCAGGCGTTCGATGCGCTGCTCGGGCACGAGTCCACCCAGGCGCCGTGACTTGCGGTGCACGCGCAGGATCATGACACCGACGCCGAACCAGTAGGTCCAGATCGTCGCCACGAGGATAGCGCCGGGAATGTCTCGCATCGCTGGGCTCCGAAGCAAATTTTACCGTATCGGCGACTTGCCCCCGGCGATTCCGCGGGTAGCCCATCGTGTGCCCGTCAATCCGGCTACGCCGTCAGCTCGGCGTCGCCACAGCGCGCGATATGCCTTCCGACAGGCGATGTTTGAGCACCTTGCCGTTGGCGGCGACCGGCAGCGATTCGACGATGCGGATTTCGGCTGGCTGCTTGTACGGCGCAAGCAGCGCACGCGCGTGCGCCGCAAGCGCGTCGGCGTTGGTCCGGGCCCCGGGACGCAGCTGGACGAACGCGACCACCTCTTCGTTGCCGGTGACCGCGCGCCCGACGACCGCCGAGAGCAGGATCGCCGGATGAGCGTTGAGCACGGCTTCGACCTCGGCGGGATAGACGTTGAATCCGGAGCGGATGATGAGCTCCTTGGTGCGGCCCACGATCATGAGCGCTCCGTCGGGGTCGAAGCGGGCCAGATCGCCGGTATTGAGCCACCCTTCGGCATCGACGGTGGCCGCCGTCAGAGCCTCGTTGCGGTAGTAGCCCAGCATCACGTTGGAGCCGCGCACCCACAACTCGCCAGCTTCGTCCGCGGGCGCATCGCGGCCGTCGTGATGACGCGCATCGACCAGCCGCGCTTCCACGCCGGGAAGCAGCGGCCCGACTGCGCAGTCGCCGCGTGGAGCATCGAGCCGCGTATGCGCGATAGTCGGCGAGGCTTCGGTCAAGCCGTAGCCGTTTTGCAGCGTCACGGCGAATCGCTCCTCGAAGCGGCGTTTCAGCACGGGGTCGAGCGGCGCACCGCCGGAAAAGCACGCACGCAGCAGCGGCACCGCCGGGCAGGCGCCGTCGCTTTCGACACGATCGAGCAGCTTCGCATACATCGAAGGCACGCCCTGAAGCATGGTGAGCGCGTCCGCTCCAGTGAGCGCGTCACGCATCGCCTCGGGGGTGTAGCGTGTCTGCAACACGAGGCACCCGCCGCCGTAGAGCGTTCCCAAGCTCACCGACGCCAGCCCGTAGACATGCGATATCGGCAGCACACCGTAGACGCGATCGCTCGGCCGCAGGCTGCGCAGCGCGCTCGACAGTCGCGCGATGAACAGCAGATTGCGGTGGCTGAGCATTACTCCCTTGGGCTCGCCGGTCGTTCCGGTGGTGTAGATCAACGCGGCGACCTGGCGCGCGGAACCGTCGTGCACCGGCTCGGCCTTGCATGCATCATCGCGCGCCGACATCGCCACGGCCGGCATCGCGGGAATGACGATCGATTCCTCTGTCCCAGCGCGCGTTGCGTGCGCCGCGGCGTCGCTGGAAGCGGCGGTGAGGAACAGGCGCCGCCGCGGAGTGCAGTGCGTCGAAATGGCCGCGATCTCGCGCGCCGACAGCCGCGCATTGACGATTACCGGCCAGGCATCGATGCTCGAGACCGCGAACAGCAGAGCGAGCATCTCGGGACAATTCTCGCCCACGACGAGGACGCGGTCGCCACCGCGAACACCTGCCGCGGTCAGCGATCGCGATGCGTGCGTGAAGGCGTCGACCAGCTGCGCATAGGTCCACATTCGCGCCCCGTGCCGAAGCGCGGCATTCGCGCCACCGCCGGAAGCGAGCGTCGGGATATCGCTGATGCGGTGCGGCAGTGAGGCGACCAGGTCGGGCGTGGCGAGCTCGCGCTCGGAGGCTCGGTTCGACGTGTATATGCGCGGCATGGAAAAAAGGCTGGGGCCTCGGAGTCGCGACGGCGGTCGATTATCTGCCACATAATACCGCCGCCCCGGACGCGGGCGCGGGGATCGACGAAGATTGGCAGAGCGCCGCCGGCCAAAGTGCTCACGCCCTCGGCGGAGGACACAGCGACTGCACGGAGACACATGAGCGAATCAAGTGATACGCAGGACGTCCTCGGCGTCGTCGGCGCCGGCCTCATGGGACGCGGCATCGCGCAGATCGCCGCGCAGGCCGGCTTCGAGGTGCGCCTGCTCGACGCCCGAAACGGGGCCGCGGCCGAAGCCAAGGCTTCGATCGAGCAGGTCCTGCGGGCGCTGGTCGCGAAAGGACGGCTTCCCGACGATGCCGCCGCGCGCGCGGTCGCGCGCCTCGCGCTGCCGCCGTCGCTCGCCGGTCTCGCCGGCTGCACGATCGTGATCGAAGCCATCGTCGAAAAGCTCGATGCGAAGCAGGCGTTGTTCAGGGAGCTCGAAGGCGCGGTCGGACCGGACTGCATCCTGGCGACCAACACCTCGTCGCTCCCGGTCACCGCGATCGCCAGTGCCTGCGCCAAGCCGGAGCGTGTCGCCGGATTGCATTTTTTCAGCCCGGTGCCTCTGATGAAGCTGGTCGAGGTGATAGCCGGGTTGCTGACCTCGCCCAGCGTCGAACAGCGCCTGTTCGAGTTCGGCGCGGCGCTGGGCCACACCCCGGTGCGCGCCCGCGACACGCCGGGGTTCATCGTCAACCACGCGGGTCGCGGCTACGGCACCGAGGCGCTGCGCATCGCAAGCGAGGGCGCCGCCGACTACGCGACCATCGATCGCATACTCAAGCGCGCCGCGGGCTTTCGCATGGGCCCTTTCGAGCTCTTCGATCTGACCGGACTCGACGTTTCGCATCCGGTGATGGAGTCGATCTATCGTCAGTACTACGAGGAGCCGCGCTTTCGTCCGTCGCCGCTGACCGCGCAACGCGTATCCGCCGGCGTGCTCGGACGCAAGACCAAGCGCGGCTTCTATGAATATGGCGATGCCGCGCAGACAGTGACTATGACTATGGCGCCGGTGCCGATGGTCGCGCCGTCCACGCTGGTCTGGATCGGCGACGGCGAGTCGAGTTCGCGCGAAGCGCTCGCGGCGCTGCTTCCCACGCTCGGCGCGCGCGTCGATACGGGACCGCGCCCGCATCCTGATGCCCTGTGCGTGGTTTTGCCGCTCGGAGTCGATGCGACGTCGGCGGCGCTGGCGCAAGGACTCGACCCGAACCGAACGATCGCGCTCGACCCACTGCCGGGATTCGACCGCCAGCGCACGCTGATGACGACGCCGGTCACCGATTCGGCGCGCCGCGACGCCGCGCACGCGCTGTTCGCCGCGGACGGCGTGGCGGTCGATGTTATCCGCGACAGCCCCGGCTTCGTCGTGCAGCGCGTGCTCGCGCACATCGTCAATGTCGCCTGTGAGATCGCGCAGCAGCGTATCGCCACGCCTGGCGACATCGACCTCGCAGTGAGGCTGGGGCTCGCCTACCCGCACGGTCCGCTGGCCTGGGGCGACGCGCTCGGGCCGTTGCGCGTGCTCGGGATCCTCGAGCAGATGCACTTGGCGACGGGCGACCCGCGCTACCGGCCGAGCCTGTGGCTGTCGCGCCGAGCGCGTCTGAACGTGTCGCTGCTCAGGGAGGAGACCTGAGCCGACCTGACCTTGCGCGCGCAGGCAGGACGAGTACGATAATGCACACCTTCCGCATTTCACCCACGAGGACGAATCATGAGCAAGGGCAAGGGTTCCACAGGCTTCAAGGGCAAGGAAAGCAAGGCGCCGGCGCAGCCCTTCGCACAGGGCAAGCGGCCGATGCCTCCCTCGGTGCCGCGCATCATGCCGAGAACCAAGGCCAGCTCCAAGGGCCGCTAGGAGGATTCCCGTGAAATCGAGCAAGCGACGTTCCATGCTGCGCACTGCAGCGGCGCTGGCCGCTGGCGGCGCCGCGGCCTACGCACTACCGGCAAGCGCACAGACGCAGGCGCGCAGCCCGTTCCTGGTGGCGAGCACGTTCATACCCATCGCCGGAAGCTCGGAGCAGTTTCCGGTGCGGCGCATCTATTGCATCGGTCGCAACTACGCGGCGCACGCGCGCGAGATGGGCTCGGACCCCAATCGCGAGCCGCCATTCTTTTTCCAGAAGCCGACCGACGCCATCCAGGTCGTGCCTCCGGGCCAGGTGGTCGACCATCCGTATCCGACGCTCACCAAGAATTATCACTACGAAGTCGAACTGGTCGCCGCGCTGGTCAACGGCGGCCGCAACATTCCGATGGAAAAGGCGCTCGACGGCGTCGGCTGGTACACCGTCGGTCTGGATATGACGCGACGCGACTTGCAGCGTGCGATGGGCGACGAGAAGAAGCCGTGGGAGATCGGCAAGAGCTTCGACCATTCCGCTGTGCTCGGGCCGCTGCAGCCCGCGACGTCGGTGGGTCATCTCACCAAGGGTGCGATCTGGCTGTCGGTGAACGGCCAGACCAAGCAGAACGCGGACCTGTCGATGATGATGTGGTCGGTCGCAGAGCAGGTGAGCAAGCTGTCGCAGGCCTTCGAGCTCGCGCCCGGCGACATCATCTATTCCGGCACGCCCGAGAATGTCGGTCCGGTGGTAGTCGGCGACGTGATGGAAGGTCACATCGACGGATTGCCCAACATCCGCGTGCGCGTGGTCTAGGCAGGGCTCGAGAAGCCAGATCGCCGCATCCGCCGGCGCGGGCGCGGGCGCGGCTAGGAATACTCGGGCGCGTAAGCCAGCGCGCGTCCACGCTCCGGCGCAAGTCGGAAATACGACTGCTTGCGCTCCCACGCGGCGCCCCCGTAGATGCGCTCGACGCTCCGTCTGGCCGCCCGGCCGATGCGCATGCGCAATTCCCGATCCCCACGCAGGCGCAGGATCACTCGCACTGCCTGCTCGGCCGAATCGACCAGGAAGCCGTTGACGCCGTCGGCGATGTAATCGGCGTAGCCGCCTCGGTGTCCGCAGACGACGGGGAGACCGCACGCCATGGCCTCGAATACGACGCGACCGTAGGCCTCGAGCCAGCGCTCGCTGGTCCGGTAATAGAAGCAGTCCAGATGCCGAAGAAAATCAGCGGCGGGCTCACGTCCAGCCGGCATGAGCGCGCTCGGCGGAAGTCGCGGCGCTCGCGATGCCAGGCACAATCCTCCCATGACACGCACATCGACAGCGGCCTCGAGCAGCGCCGAGTAGACCATCGCGTCGTCCTCATGGTGCTTGCTGGGAATATCGCGCGACAGGCGTCCGACGCGAAAATGACCCGCGCATTCATCGTGCCTGCCGTCGCGCGGGGAAAATCGCACGAGGTCGATGGGACTTTCGATGACCACGCCGGGATGTCCGGACAGGCGGCGCAGCATCGGTGAGGTATGCACCACCTCCACCGGGGTTCGATGCCACGAGCGAAGGCGCTGCAGCACCTTGTGCAGGCGGTCGGGCTGGTGCGTGTTGTAGACGAGAATGGTGCGGCGAGGCAGCGTGAACTTGAACCAATGCCCTACTCGAAAATACACGCCCACGAAAACGAAGGTACCTCCCCGCGGAATTCTCCCTTGCCAGGGGCGGATCAGCTCGACGGGATACTCGAGTGCGAAGCGCTCGGCGGGACTGAAGCGACTCCACAGGCGAACGTTCGCGTCGGATCGCATCGCTCGATACATCTCAATCGTGCGCCAGTCGCTGCCGCCGTGATCGTCCCACAGCGGGTTGATGAGATGCACTGGCTCGCTAGGCTCCGTGCAGAGTCTGCCCATTCAGTTCGCACCCATCCACGCGATGGATGAAACTGTCGCACGCCCTGCTACTCGGCTAGTGCCTGTTTTGTAACGATATCTTTCGGCAGTACGGTATCGATCCGAGTGCGAACGCTATCCGTGGTGCAGCGTGCGATCCACTGCGCGGTCAGCTTCTCCTGGACCGCGTTCTGTTCGAGGCGCCCGCGCAGCGCGTCGAAGTCCACCGCGTCGAGCGGCTGGTCCTGGTTGAAGCACGAGAAGACATAACGCACCTTGCCGGTGTCCGGATCGCGCTGCGGCTGAAGGCACTGCGCGCAGATCTCCTTCATCATGCATTGCATCGGCGAGTTGATCGATGCGATGCCTCGATGCGAGGGCTTGAGGTACGCAGCGAGCTCGCGATGACGCGCCGCCGCGACCGCGGCCATCATGCGGTCGGATCCAATCGCGATGACGCGGTCGACGTCGCCGATCGAAATGGGCTGTGCGCCCAACCGGCCCTGCGCATACGCGATCAGCGCCTGCACCATGTTGCCCACGAAGCTGCGATCCTGCGCGCGATCGGGCTCGAATCCGGGCGCCTCGTCGCAGCACCAGACCACCGCATCGGACGCGGCCTCGATATCGGCGACCTTGTAGCGATCGGACATCCTGCGATAGCCCGCAAAGTAGAGCACCCGCGACCCGGCAGCGCGAAATGCCTGCCCGATCGAAAAAAGGACCGCATTGCCCAGGCCGCCGCCCACCAGCAGGACGGTCTCGCCGTGCGCGATTTCGGTTGGCGTACCCGTCGGTCCCATAAGCACCACCGGCTCGCCGGGTCGCAGCCCGATGCACAGATCGGACGATCCTCCCATCTCGAGCACGATCGTCGACACCAGTCCACGCTCGCGATCTACCCACGCGCCGGTCAGCGCCAATCCTTCCATCGCCAGCCGCGTGCCGTCGACGTCGCGCGCAAGCGTTTCGAAGTTCTGCAGGCGGTAGAACTGTCCAGGCTCGAAGCGCCGCGCTGCGGCGGGCGCGCGCACGACGACTTCAACGATGGTCGGCGTCAGGCGCTCGACGCGCTCGACGCGCGCGCGCAGCAGGTCGTCGAGCATCGCGATGAACGCGCGGTCGGACCGAGCAGACGCCGCGCTTACTCGACCGAGCATCCGGCTCACGATAGGGTAACCCTGCGTGGCGCTCGCCATCGCCTTGACCACGTTGCCGAAAAACGAAGGATGCAGGTCGCCGAAAAAACTGATCGCGCGGCCGTCGGGTTCGACCGAGGTGAGCACGTAAGCCGTCGCCGGCTTGGCGAGGCCTTTTTCCGGCTCGACGCGCTGCCCGTCCTCGCCGAGAGCCTCGAAGTACCGTCCGTCGAGATGGAAGTGCGCAGGATCCTCACGCGCCGCCACCGTGTTGGGATGCGTCCCGGCGGCGATGAGGATCGTGCGCGCCGGCAGGCGCGCGCGGGCAGACTCCTTCCACACGCCCGCCACATCGCGCTGCTGCACCGATACGCTGAGCGCGGCCGCGCGGCCGCGCTCGTCGACCTCCACGGCGAGCGGCGTGAGGGCTTCGGCAAAGTGAATTCCTTCTTCCAGTGCCTTTTCCACTTCCTCGTGGTTGAGCGTGTACGACGGACTGTCGATGAGTCGGCGCCGATAGGCGATGGTCACGCCGCCCCATGCGTCGAGCAACTCGCGAATGCGTGGCGGACGCGATTCCTTGCGTGCAGCGGCGCGCTCGGCGCGAATGGCGTGTGCGTGCGCGAGATACTGCTCAGCGGTCTCGCGATCGTCCGGCAGCCAGGACGCCTCGACCGCCGATGCCCCCTGCTCGGCGACCAGTATCTCGTGCCGCGCCAGGAACTTCTCGACCTGGACCGGATAGTACGCGAGCGATTCAGTCGCGGTGTCGATCGCGGTGAGCCCGCCGCCGATCACGACCACCGGCAGGCGCACCTGCATGTTCGCGAGGGAGTCGCGCTTCGCCGCGCCGGTAAGCTGCAGCGCCATGAGAAAATCCGAGGCGGTGCGCACCCCGTTGGCGAGCGCATTGGGCATGTCGAGCACGGTGGGCTTGCCCGCACCCGCGGCGAGCGCGATGTGGTCGAAGCCCAGCTCGAAGGCGCCGGCGGCGTCCAGCGTCCCGCCGAAGCGCACGCCGCCGTACAGCGCGAAGCGCTCGCGCCGCTCCAGCAGCAGGCGCACGATTTTCAGGAAATTCTTGTCCCAGCGCACGGTGATGCCGTATTCCGCCACGCCGCCGAAGCCCGCCATGACACGATTGTCGAGCGGCTCGTAGAGGGCCGCCACATCGCGGATCGGATCGAACGGCGTGCGTGCGCCGCGCACGTCCACGCCCGCGAGCCGCGGGGCCAGCGGCTCGATTTTCAGGCCGTCGATGCCGACCACCGTGTGCCCGTCGTTGATCAGGTGGTGCGCCAGCGTGAATCCCGCAGGCCCGGTACCGACCACCAGCACGCGCTTGCCGGACGCCTCGCGCGGCCGCGGCCTCCGCAGGTGCAGTGGATTCCAGCGAGTGAGCAGCGAATAGATCTCGAAGCCCCACGGCAGCGCGAGCACATCCTTGAGCACGCGCGTTTCCGATTGCGGGATGTCGACCGGCTCCTGCTTCTGGTAGATGCACGCTTTCATGCAGTCGTTGCAGATTCGATGCCCGGTAGCAGCGACCAGCGGATTGTCGACGCAGATCATGGCGAGCGCGCCGAGCGCCCAGCCTTCGCTGCGCAGCTTGTGAAACTCCGAAATCTTTTCCTCGAGTGGACAACCGGCCAGCGTCACGCCGAATACGGATTTTTTGAACGGAGCAGGCGCGCCGTCGGCAGTCTTCTTCTCGCGCATCCCGCTCGAGCACGAATCCTTCTGCTGCTCGTGGCACCAGATGCAGTAATGCGCCTGGTCGAGCCCGCCGGCGAGATCGGTGCCGGGGTCGGTGAGCGCGAATCCTTCGCGGCGTCGCAGATGGTCTTCCGGCAGGCGCAGCATCGCCACACCCTCGCGGCTTTCGACTTCGACTGGCACCAGGCGCATGAAGTCCAGCTTGCGCGGTGCCTTGAACAGCACGCCAGTCTTGTGCCGAGCCTTGCCTGCGGGGGTCTGCACCGCCCACGCCGCGTAGCGCAATGCCAGGTCGATGTCGGCCTCGTGCGCTGTCTCGTCGATTGCCCAGGCGCCCACCGCGCGCGCAAAGGCAAGCTCGCCCGGCAGCCCAACGAGCGGTGCGCCGATGCCCGCTTCGAGTTGGGTGCGCAGCGATTCGCCGTCGAAGCCCGCGACGACGTCGGCCTTGTAGCGATTAAGCGCCTTGCGCTGGACCACCTGCCGCTTGCAGGCGTAGATGGGGGCGAGCTCGTTCTGCGCACTCTGCAATTGCGTGAGCTCGGATTCGACCGCGAACAGCTGCCCCAGGAAGTCTTCGAGATGGCGCGCTAGCGAGATCAGCAATTCCGATTCCGCCAAGCGCGACAGCGACGAGGGATCGGCACGGGCCGCCCGCATGCGGTCGTGCAGGGACCGATCGGCCTGCTCCAGATACGACACGAAGGCCGCGTCGACGCGCGCGAGACCGGCGTCAGCGTAGAAGGCTTCGAAGGTCAGTCCAAAACGGGGCGTGAGCATCGGGAGCCGCCGCACGGCCGGGCGCGCTTGCGCGATGACGACCATGGCGAATTCAAGGGCAAACCGCCGATTTTACCTGTCGGCGCTCGCCAAAGCAGCGACTTCTGTGCATAACCATAGAAGCGGAGCGCTTCGGGCGCTGATGCGACGCCGGGGAACCGGTCGATGACACGCCCGCGCTGCCGCGATTCCCCGGAACGCGCGCGACGGCTATCATGGCTGACGCACGTCGTCCGTCCCGGACGCCCGCCTTCGATGCGGCACAGTGGAGCATTCATGACCTCACGTTCGGCCCTGGTTTACGCCACGCTTGTGCTCTCGTCGCTGTTCGCGCTCGCGGCGTCTGCGCAGTCAATCAAGCTCGGCGAGCTCAACAGCTACAAGACCTTTCCGGCCTTTCTCGACGCTTATCGCAAGGGCATGGAACTCGCCGTCGAAGAGATCAACCGTGGCGGCGGATTGCTCGGCCGTCCCGTGGAGCTGGTGGTTCGCGACGATACCGGCGCTCCGGGCGATGCGGTGCGCGTCGCCGAAGAGCTGGTGTCGCGCGAGAAAGTCGCGCTCATCATGGGGACATTTTCGTCAGCGGTCGGACTCGCGGTGGCGGATTTCGCGCGGCAGCGCAAGGTGTTGTTCCTCGCCTCGGAGCCGCTGACCGACAAGATCGTCTGGGAGAACGGCAACCACTACACCTTCCGCCTGCGTCCTTCGACGTACATGCAGACCGCGATGCTCGTCCCCGACGCCGCTCGTCTGCAAAAGCGGCGCTGGGCGATCGTCTATCCCGACTACGAATACGGCAAATCGGCGACCGCGGCATTCAAGCAGCAGATGATCGCGCTGCAGCCGACGGGCATCGAATTCGTCGAGTTCGCCGTGCCGCTGGGCAAGATCGACGCCGGTCCGGTCGTGCAGGCGATGTCCGATGCCAAGCCCGACGCGATATTCTCGTCGCTATTTGCGACCGACCTCGCCAAGTTCGTGCGCGAAGGCGAGCTGCGCGGGCTGTTCCGGAACGTTCCGGTGTTCAACCTGCTCGGTGGCGAGCCCGAATACCTCGACCCGCTCAAGGACGAAGCGCCAGTCGGATGGTACGTCACCGGCTATCCCTGGTCGGGAATCTCGACGCCGGAGCACAAGCGCTTCATCGATGCTTACCAGGCGAAATACAACGACTACCCGAGACAGGGGTCGGTCGTCGGATACAGCGTTGTTATGAGCGCCGCGGCGGCGATACGCAAGGCGCGCTCGACCGACACCGAAAAAATGATCGCCGCGCTGACCGGGCTCGCCGTCGACACGCCGTTCGGATCGATCGTCTATCGCGCGATCGACCACCAGTCGACGATGGGTGCCTACGTGGGGAGGCTCGCGGTGAAGGATGGCAAGGGCGTGATGGTCGACTGGAAGTATGCCGATGGCAAAAGCTACCTTCCATCGGACGACTGGGTGCGCGCGCACCGTCCTCCCGATTGAGGCAGCACGCGCACGACGCGCCAGCGCGCCTGCTCCGCGAGGAAGGCGTGCATTGCTCCGTGATGTGAGCGCCACCGCGAGATGAGCGCCTACACGCTGCTGCTGCAGCTCGTCAACGGGCTCGCCGGCGCATCTGCATTGTTCCTGCTCTCGTGCGGCCTGACGCTCATTTTCGGCGTAACCCGCATCGTCAATTTCGCGCATGGCTCGCTGATGATGCTCGGCGCGTACCTGGCGTACACGCTCATCGGGCATGTGGGCAACGGAAGCGCGCTCAGCTACTGGGCGGCGGTGCTGATCGCGGTGATCGCGATCGGCGTCATCGGCGCGCTGATCGAATCGACGCTGCTGCGCCGACTCTACGACGCACCCGAGCTGCTGCAGCTGCTGGCGACCTTCGGCGTCGTGCTCCTCGTGAAAGACGTCGTGCTCGCGGTGTGGGGACCGGCGGACCTGCTCGGCCCGCGCGCACCTGGGCTGTCGGGTGCGGTCGCGCTCGGCTCCGGTGCCGTGCCGCTCTACGATCTGCTGCTGATCGCCGTAGGCCCGTGCGTGCTGCTGCTGCTGTGGTGGATGATCCGTCACACGCGCTTTGGCGTGCTGGTGCGTGCGGCGAGCGAGAATCGCACCATGGCCGCCGCGCTGGGCGTCGACGAGCGCACGCTTTACACAACGGTGTTCGCGTTGGGTTCTGCGCTGGCGGGGCTCGCGGGCGCTCTGCAGTTGCCGCGCGAACCCGCGACGCTGGGGATGGACCTGTCGAGCATCGCCGACGCGTTCGTGGTGACCGTGGTCGGCGGATTGGGGTCGGTCCCCGGCGCATTCGTCGCGGCGCTCGCGATCAGCCTCGCTAAGTCGCTTTGCATCGCGCTGGGCAGCGTCGACATCGGCGGCGTCGAGATCGCTTTCCCGAAGCTCACGCTCGTCGTGGAATTCGTGCTGATGGCGGCAGTGCTCGCCGTCAAGCCGCAAGGACTGTTCGGGCATAGCGATGACCCGGTCGCCACCTCGCGGCGCGTCGAGCACCGCGCAACCTTGCTGCCGCTGGGACGGAACGCGTTGATCGCCGCCGGCGTGCTGTTGGCCGGGTTCGCGTTTTTGCCCGTGCTCGCAGACGACTACACGCTGATCCTCGGCGCCGATGTGATGGTGTTCGCGCTGTTCGCGGCCAGCCTCGCGCTGCTGCTCGGGCCCGGCGGCATGATTTCATTCGGTCACGCGTGCTACTTCGGGCTCGGCGCCTACGCGGCTGCGCTCATGGTCAAACATGGCTGGGCAAGCGCCGGCGCACTTGCCCTCGCCGGCCCCGCGGCGTTCGCGGGAGCGCTGCTGTTCGGCTGGATCTGCGTGCGCTCGTCGGGCGTCTACATGGCGATGCTAACACTGGCGCTCGCCCAGATCGTCTGGTCGATCGTCATGCAATGGGACGACGTGACCGGCGGCTCGAACGGCATCGTCGGCGTCTGGCCGCAAGGCGCATTCGCCGGGCGCGGCGCGTACTTTTTCGTAGTGCTCGCGCTCGCGGCCGCGAGCCTCGTGGCGCTGGCGTGGATTCCGCGCACACCCTTCGGCTACGCATTGCGTGCCGCGCGCGATTCGCCACTGCGTGCCGAGGTCATCGGCATCGATACGCGGCGCACGCGATGGCTGGCCTTCGCCTGGGCCGGCGGCTTCGCCGGGCTCGCCGGCGCGCTCTACGCCTTCTCCAAAGGCAGCGTATCGCCGGAGAGCCTGGCGATTCCGCGTTCGGTCGATGCGCTGGTGATGGTACTGCTCGGCGGTGCCGATTTTGTTTTCGGACCGCTGATCGGCGCCGCGGCGCTCACCTGGATGCAGGACTCCCTGCCTCGCGTGACGGACTACTGGCGGGCGGCGCTCGGAGTGGCGATCGTCGTGATGGTGATTGTGTTCCCGGGCGGCATCGCCGGCGCATGGGTCACGATTCGCCACGCGCGCAAATGATGAGCGATGCCGCCGCACGTGGTGACCCGCTGCTTCGCGTCGAACGGGTGTCGAAGGCCTTCGAGGGCGTGGACGCGGTCGACGACGTCTCGTTTGCGGTCGCGCCCGGCGAAATCCTTGCGCTCATCGGACCCAATGGCGCCGGCAAATCGACCTGCTTCAACATGATCAACGGACAGCTGGTCCCCGATCGGGGCTCGATCCTGCTGGCCGGCGAGCGCATTGACGGATTGCCGCCGCGAAGCATCGCGCGACGGCGCGTGTCGCGCACCTTCCAGACCGCGGCCACGTTCGCATCGATGAGCGTGCGCGAGAACGTGCAGGTGGCGCTGATCGCGCACGCCGGGAAGCAGTGGAACCTGCGCGCTCGTGCGGACCGGCAGTTCGGCGCGCAAGCCGACGCGCTGCTCGCGCGATTCTCGATAGGCGCGCTCGCGCAGCGCGCATGCGGCACGCTGGCATACGGCGATCTCAAGCGCGTGGAGATCGCGATCGCGCTCTCAACCACGCCGCGGTTGCTGCTGATGGACGAGCCGACCGCCGGCACCGCACCCGCGGAACGCAGCAGCCTGATGCGAGACGTGGTGGCGGCGGTACGTGCGCAAGGCATCGCGACGGTATTCACCGAACACGACGTCGATGTCGTGTTCGCGCATGCCGATCGGGTCATCGTGCTCGATCGCGGACGCATCATCGCCGAGGGTCCGCCAGCGGCCATTCGCGCGGACAAGCGCGTTCAGCAGGTCTACTTGGGCATCGAGGAGCGCTGAGCGGCCTGGGCCGCGTCCATGCGATCGGAATTTTCTTCGCATTCGCGCCGCCCAGTGCGCACTTGCCAATGTCTTCCGCGGCGACGCCCGGCAACTTGATGCCACCCGGCGGCAAGGCCAGCAGGAGTTTGTCGCCACCCGCGCGCGGACCCATACCGAAATAGATGAAGTTTGCCCAGTAGAACGCGGCCAGGAGATAACCCGTGGGCGCCGCGTCGGAGGCGAACACCCGATCCGCCTCACCCTTAGCGTCGCAGTGCGGCACTTTGTACTTGCCCTGGAAGCGTGGGAAGCCGCACGTCCCTGAGCGGAATCCACTTTCGCGTGTCCTCGAGCGTCATCCAGATAAATGCTGCTCGGAGTTTGCAGGAGCGGGATTCTAGCGTGCGCGAAGCCCGCTCGCGAGCCGCAGCTGCAGGGTGCCCAAACGACGCCGGCTTGCTAACATAGCTTCGGGAGCGGCGGCGGGAGGCGCATCGCGGTCGCATAATCGCCACATGCGTTGTGGCGCGATCGGGATTCGGTGCAGATCATCCGTCGAACCGCCACGTTGGTATTCGCATGCCTGATGGCGACATCGCTGCCGGCGGCAAGCGCTGCGGCGGCTAGCGACGCCGACGTTCTGGTCCTGTACTCCAATAATCGGCTCGTCCCTGGCAACATCGCCGTCGACCGAGGCCTGCGCTCGTCGATCCGGAACTCGCCCGATCGGCACGTTCAGATCTTCTCGGAGTTCCTTGATCGGCCCGACTTCGGCGGCGCGGACTACGAATCCACAGTCGTCACTTATCTGCGCGACAAGTACGCGGCGCGCGCTCCGAGCGTCGTCGTTGCAGTCTCCAACGAAGCCTTCCAGTTCCTGATCGACCATCGCAGCGAGCTTTTCAGTGGGGTTCCACTGATCCATACCGCGGTTGCGAAGTCGTACCTTGCAGCGATGCCTGCGTTGCCCCCGGACGTCGTCGGCGTCCCGAGGGAGTACGACTTCGCCGGGACGATCCAGCAGGCGATGCGCTGGCATCCGGATGCGCGCAAGCTGGTCATCGTGACCGGCGCATCGGATCGGGACCGCGTCTGGGAGCGTGATTTGCGCCGGGACGTCCCACGCATCGCCGAGGGATTCGACGTCGAATTCCTCGCGGGATTGCCGAGCACGACGGTGCTCGCGGGTCTTCGCACGCTCGGCGCGGATTCGATCGTGTTCACCCCGGGCTTCTACGAGGATGGCACCGGTGCGCTGTTCAACCCGCGCGACGTCGCGGCGCTGCTCGCCCCCGTGTCGGGCGCGCCGGTGTACGGACCCTTCGACACGTTTATCGGCACCGGCGTGGTCGGCGGGCGCATGCCCGCGTTCGACGCGATGGGCGAACAGGCGGGTGAAATCGTCAACGCAGTGTTGGACGGTGGCTCACCCACCTCGCTGCGGCTGCCACAAGCCACACCGATGTCACTGCGTGTGGATTGGCGCCAGATCAGGCGCTGGGGCATTGACGAGAAAAGCGTACCCGCAGACACGGTGATTTATTACAAGGAGGCGACGTTCTGGGAGCTCTATCACGACGTCGTGCTCGCCATTGCCATCGTTATTCTGCTCCAGACGGGACTCATCGTTTCGCTGCTGTTGGAGCGCCGGCGTCGGCGCAACGCCGAGATCGCAGTGCAACAGCAGCGCACCGCGCTCGCGCATGCGTCGCGGCTCGCCATGGCGGGCGAGCTGACCGCATCCATCGCGCACGAGATCAATCAGCCGCTGGGCGCGATCCTGGCAAGCGCGGACGCGGCCGAGCTCATGCTGGACGCCGGCGATTCCCGCCGCGAAGATCTCAAGCGCATCGTGTCGCGCATCCGCCGCGACGATCTGCGAGCAAGCGACGTCATCAGCCGCCTGCGCACGCTGCTCGCCAAGCACGAGCCCGAGCGCAAACCCTTCGATCTCAACGAGGCGACCAGCGACGTCGTCGGGCTGCTCGAGACCGAGGCGAGGCATCGACACGTGATTCTCGAAGCGCGCTTGGCAACGGCGCCCGCGCGCGTGATCGGCGATCGGACGCAGATACAGCAGGTACTCATCAATTTGCTGCTCAACGCGATCGACGCGGTCGCGGACCTGCCCGAGCAGCAGCGGACAATCACCGTGTCCATCGAACGCTCGGGAGAAATGATCGTGATCAGCGTGCGCGATCGCGGGCCTGGCATCGCACCTGAGCATCTGTCCAGGCTTTTCGATTCGTTCTTCACCACCAAGCACAAGGGCATGGGACTGGGTTTGTCGATCGCGCGCAGCATCGTCGAGGCGCACCTCGGGGGCATTCGGGTGGAGAACGATCCCGCTGGGGGCGCTATATTCCGTGTCGAGCTTCCCGGTGCCGCGGGAGCCGCGGCCAATGCTGGAGCGATGGCATGAGCGCCAAACCGCTGATTCACGTCGTCGACGACGACGACTCGCTGCGCGCTTCGCTTCTCGACTTGCTCGATGCGGCGGGCTTCGAGGCGCGCGGCTACGCGTCGACCGGCGAGTTCCTGTTGAATCCACTTCCGGACCGGCCAGGCTGCGTCCTCCTCGACGTACGTCTTCCGGGCCCGTCGGGGCTGGACCTCCAGGATGCGATGCGGCGCCAGTCGAGCGCGCTGCCGGTAATTTTCCTCACTGGTCACGCCGACGTCGCGACCAGCGTGCGCGCCATGAAGGCCGGCGCGGTCGACTTTTTGGAAAAGCCGGTTCGGCGCGAAGCGCTCCTCGACGCGCTTGCGCGCGCTCTCGAGCGCGACGCTTCGTCACGCGCTGCGCGCGCCCAGCTTGACCAGCAGGCCGCGCGCTTCGCGGGATTGGCTCCGCGCGAGCAAACGGTGTTCGACCGCATTGTCGCCGGCAAGCTCAACAAGCAGATCGCCGACGAGCTCGGCGTCAGCCTGCGCACGGTCAAGGCATATCGCGCGCAACTCATGGAGAAGCTTGGGGTAGATTCAGCCGCCGAGCTGGGCAAGCTCGCCGGCGAACGCGCGTCGCGATCCAGGTAGCCCCGGGGGCGGCTGGTGCCGCCATCGTCGACAGCCTGCGTCTCGCAGCGCCATCGCGCTAGCGATTAGCCGCCTTTCGTCTACCGTTTGGGACTCCTGCCCTTTGGTGCAGCGGCGCCTGCCCCCAATGCCAATGTTGGCCCTCACCCGCCCGTGAGACGCTCCGTCGTGGGTAGAGGGCCGCTCCGAAGGGCGGGCATTACACTGGAGACCCGAATGGCTGGGAGGTCGCGTGGCAAGGTTCTGGTCGTCGATGACGATGACGCAATGCGGGAAGCGATCGAAACGCTGCTCGAGGTCGCTGGCTTCAGTCCCGTAGTCTACGTGTCCGCCGAGGCACTTCTTGCGAGCAACGCGGCCAGCGCGGCCGCGTGCATCGTCAGCGACATCAAACTCTCCGCGATGTCCGGCCTGGAATTGCTCGCCAGACTCAAGGCGGGAGGCGTCGTTGCGCCGGTCATCGTGATCACCGCGCATGACGCGCCCGGGATGCGCGAAGATGCTATGCGGCGCGGCGCGGCGGCATACCTCGCGAAGCCCTTTCTGGGCAGTGCCCTCCTTGCTGCTATCCGTGCGGCGCTGCCGCAGTCGACGGGCGATGCTCCCACGGCAGTCTGAGGCAGCAGCGCATGCACATACCCGAGCTGTCGCTTCTTACCCGGCGAGACCGCTTCCGGCTCGCGGCGCTGGCGCTGGTGCTGGTGGCGGTCGCAGTGTGGGCTTCGGTCGAACTGGTGCAGCCGGGACCGCCGCGACATATCGTGCTCGCCAGCGGTCCGGAGTCAGGCGTATACCACCACTTCGCGCTGCGATACATCGAGATCCTTCGCCGTGATGGCGTCGTCGTCGAGGAGCGAATGACCGGTGGCGCGGTGGACAATCTCGGGCTGCTGCTCGACGAGAAGTCAGGGGTCGATATCGCTTTTCTGCAGGCCGGCGTGGCGAAGGAGCCGGTGCCGGAGAACCTGGTGATGCTGGCGAGCCTGTATTACGAGCCGTTGTGGGTGTTCTATCGTGACAAAGCAACGCTCACCCAGATCAATCATCTGCACGGCAAGCGCATGGCCGCCGGCGTTCCCGGCAGCGGCACGCGCGCATTCATCGACTCGATGCTGGACGCCAATGGGCTGCTCATGTCCGGCGGCATCCCGCGCGACAACACCGAGCTCCTCCCCTTGGGCGGCGCCGAAGCGCTCGCCGCGCTGAAGGCGGGCGATGTCGACGCGGCACTCTTCGTCGGCGGCGCCCAAGCGCCGGCGATCCAGCAGGCAGCGCGAGATCCTGCGCTCAAGCTCATGAGCCTGAGCGATGCTCCGGCGTATCCGCGACGGTTTCCCTATATCAGCAAGCTCACGCTACCGGCGGGAACGATCGACCTCGCGCTCAACGTTCCCGAGCACGACGTCCAGATGATCGGCACCAAGGCCATGCTCGCGGCACGCGACGGATTCCATCCCGCACTGATCAACCTGCTGGTCGATGCGGCGCGCGATATCCACGGCGGGCAGGGCTCTTTCGAGGACGCCGGCGAGTTTCCGGGCATCGCACCGGTGGACCTGCGCGTCTCGCCTTACGCCGACCAGCACAAGCGTTTCGGATCGAGCTTCCTTTATCGCGTGCTGCCGTTCTGGATCGCCACCTACGTCGAGCGCGCGATCATCGTCATCGTGCCACTTTTCGTCGTTCTGGTCCCGATCGCTGGTTACTTGCCGAGCGTCCTGCGCTGGCGCGTGCGCTCGCGCATCTACCGATTGTACGGTGAGCTCGTTTTCCTCGAGCGCGATGTAGCTACGCGCAAGGGCGCACTGCCGATAGCGCAATGGCGCAGGGATGTCGATCGCATCGAGCTCGCCGCGGAGGACCTCAAGACGCCGATCATGTTCGCCAGCGAGGTCTATACCCTTCGCGAGCACATCGGATTGGTGCGGCGAGCGGTGCTGGCAAAGACCGATGTCGCGGGCGCCGCGACGAAACCCGCCTAGCGCCGTCATGCGATCGCGCACCTCATCCGCTCTTGGCCCATGCCCTTTGGTGCAATGCGCTTGCACCTTGTACCAATTTGCACGCGTGCATTTACGCATGACTATTGCTGCCAAGAATTGCCGATGGTTTGGTGGCTTGATCAACGTTTGCCCTTTATCAGGAGAGGAACGCAGCCCATGAAACGACAAACGATATCCGGCAAGATCTTCGCCACCTTCGTGGCATCGCTGATCGGCGTGGCGCTGGGCACGCATCCCGCCGTTGCGCAGCAAGTGACGGGCGTGCTCGGTGAGCCAAGCGCCACCACCACCATTCCCGGCAATCAGCTTCCGCCGCCACCGCCCAAGTTCGGTGGCGTAATCAAGGAAAGCGCCAGGGACTCCAAGACGTGGTGGCCGCCGCGCATCGTACCGCCCAAGGGCGCACCCAACATACTGCTGATCATGACCGACGATCAGGGCTATGGCGTCAGCGGCACCTTCGGCGGCGTCATTCCTACACCGGCACTAGACCGTGTCGCCAAGGCCGGCCTGCGCTACACGCAGTTCCACTCCACGGCGCTTTGCTCGCCCACACGCGCGGCGCTGATCACCGGCCGCAATCACCACGAGGTCGGGTTCGGCGTAATCTCCGAGCTTTCAACTGGCTACCCCGGTTATGACTCGATCATCGGCCCGCAGAACGCGACCGTCGGCAGGATTCTCGCCGAGAACGGCTACGCAACGTCGTGGTTTGGGAAAAACCACAACACGCCCGGGTTTCAGTACAGCCTCTCCGGTCCGTTCGACCAGTGGCCCTCGGGCATGGGCTTCCAGTATTTCTACGGCTTCATGGGCGGCGAGACCGATCAGTGGGAGCCTTACCTGTTCCAGGATCACACGCAGATCTTCCCGTGGATCGGCAAGCCTGGCTACAACCTCACGACCGACATGGCAGATGAGGCTATCAAGCACATGCGCGGCCTGAACGCAGCGTCGCCCGATCAGCCCTTTTTCGTTTACTACGTCCCCGGCGGCAGCCATTCCCCGCACCAGCCCACGAAAGAATGGATCGAAAAGTTCAAGGGCAAGTTCGACATGGGCTGGAACGTGATGCGCGACCAGATTTTCGCCAACCAGAAACGCCTCGGCGTGATTCCTGCGAATGCGCAGCTCACCCCTTGGCCCGATGACCTTCCGAAGTGGGACTCGCTTTCGATCTTGCAGAAGAAGCTGTACGCGCGCCAGGCGGAAGTTTTTGCGGGGTACACGGCCTACACGGATAACGAGATCGGACGCGTGATCCAGGCGGTCCAGGACATGGGCAAGCTGGACAACACGCTGATCATCTATATTTGTGGTGACAACGGAACCAGTCCTGAGGGAACCCTCTCCGGCACCTATAATCAATACACCGCGTACAACGGCATCCTGGACGTTCCCGAGCCGCTGCAGCTGTTGCACCTCGAGGACTGGGGCTCGCCTACGACGTACCCGCACATGTCGGTTGCCTGGTCGTGGGCGTTCGACACGCCTTTCAAGTGGACCAAGCAGGTGGCGTCGCACTTCGGCGGAACGCGTCAAGGTCTCGCCATCTCGTGGCCTGGGCACATCAAGGACATCGGCGGCGTCCGCAGCCAGTTCCACCACGTGATCGACATCGTCCCCACGATTCTCGAGGCGACAGGAGTCAAGGCGCCGGAGCAGGTCGATGGCATCAAGCAGAACCCGATCGAAGGTGTGAGCATGGCCTACACGTTTGATTCGGCGAACGCCAATGCCGCGTCGATTCGCAAGACCCAATACTTCGAGCTCATTGCCAATCGCGGCATCTATCACGAAGGCTGGTATGCGAACACGACGCCGCCGGTGGCGCCGTGGATACTCAACGCGAAGTATCCGGACGTCAGCGAATACAAATGGGAGCTCTACAACCTCACTGAAGACTACTCGCAAGCCAATGATCTCGCCGCGAAGATGCCGGACAAGCTCAAGGAAATGCAGACGCTGTTCCAGCAGGAAGCAGCCAAATACGGCGTGCTGCCGCTGGATAACTCGCAGTTCCAGCGGGCGATCGCGCCGCGGCCGAGTACCGTCTCCGGTCGGTCGGTCTTCACCTATTACGGCGAGAACCCCGGCATTCCGCTTGGCAATGCACCCAACATCCTGAACAAGTCGTTCACGATCACGGCCGAAATCGACATTCCCCGCGCCGGCGCTGAAGGAATGATCGTCACTGCCGGCGGCCGCTTCGGCGGATTCGGGTTCTACCTGCTCAAGGGCAAGCCGGTCTTCGTCTACAACCTCCTCGATCTCAAGCGCACGCGCTGGGAAGGCGGTGTCGGTGGCGACGACTGGCTGGGCGATTCACTCAAGGCGGGCAAGCACACGCTCGAGTTCGAATTCACCTACGACGGCCCCGGCATCGCGAAAAGCGGATCGGGTGTGCTTAAGGTCGATGGTCGGGTTCTGGCCACCGAAAAGGTCGAACATACGATTCCGTTCCTTATGCCTGCGGATGAGACTTTCGACGTCGGCGTCGATACGCGTACGCCGGTGGACAGCAGCTACGCCATTCCCTTCCGCTTCGATGGCAGGATCGACAGGCTGACAATCAAGCTCGGCCCGTCGCAGCTGGTCGCCGAAGACCAGAAGAAGGTCGACGAAGCGATTGCCAGAGCTCACGATTGACGTTCGCGAAGAGGCTACGATGGACGAGACGAGCACGCCAACTTTGCACAAGGTCCTCGCCTTCACCTCGATCGCGGAAATCGCGACGGGCCTGGCGCTGATCTTCGATCCGCGCTTCGTGGTCTGGCTGCTCGTCGGGTCCAACGCACCCATGGGGCGTCTTCCCGGCATCGCCATACTTGCGCTCGGATCGGCGTGCTGGCCGAGCGCAGACCGCTCGGTGGCCAACCCAGCTGCGTTGCGAGGCATGCTGGTCTACAACGCGTTGATCGCGTTGTTCCTGGTGTACCTGTTCAAGGTTGGGCATCTAGGTGGCGTGCTGCTTTGGCCAGGGGTCGTGTTGCATGCGATCGTCGCGATCCTGCTCTTGTGGAATGCGCGCGGGACCCTTCGCGCGACGAGCCCGTCTTGATCCGCCTCACCTCATCGCTGCTGGTGCTTGGTCTGGCGTGGAGCGCATTCGCGACTGCGCAAGCACCTGCGGTCGTGGCGCCGGCACCGTCGGCTCCGGCCAAGTCCAGCCTCGACGTACTGAAAGGGGTATGGATCCGGCCCGACGGCGGCTACACCATCGCGATCAAGGGCGTGGCCGAAAACGGCCAACTGGAGGCGATGTATTTCAATCCGAACCAGCTCCCGTTCGCCAAGGCGGTTGCATCGCGCGACGCCGGCTTCGTGCGCGCATCGTTCGAGTTGCGCGCGGGCGGGTACGACGGCTCGACCTACGAGCTCAGCTACGATCCCTCGAGCGACCGCCTCAAGGGCATCTACTACCAGGCGGTTGCGAAGCAGAAGTTCGAGGTGTACTTCGCAAGGAAATAGGCTGCAAGTGACTGGAGGCCGGGCACCGGCTTTCAATTGTTGATCCATCACGGGAATGAGGAGCAAGACATGAGCAAGCGAATCGTTGGTCTGCTGGTCGGTGTGTCGGTGCTGGGCGTCGCCGCGATCGCGGGCGGCCAGGGGATGATCATGGATATGGTCGCCAACAAGGTGATCGGCAAGTATCAGAACGCAAGCTGCGAGCAGCTCTGGGCGCAGAAAGGTCAGCCCAAGTCGCCAGAAGAACAGAAGGCGGTCAATTTCCTGCGCAACGATCCGCAGGCGCGGCAGGTCTTCTTCGATAAGGTCGCCGGTCCGATCGTCAACAAGATGTTCGAATGCGGAATGATCCCCTGATCATGGGCGGACGCTGGATCCGATGCTTCACGGTGCGAGTGGTGAGCGAGCGCGATGAATAAATTCGCAGCGACGTGAAGCACGAGTTCCTGGAGCTCATTCCGCCGACGCTGTATTTCTTCGTCATTCTGCACATCGTCGCTCTGATCCGCGCGCTGATGACGCGCAATACCGGGATCGACGTCAGCGCGACGACGTCGGTCACGGTCGGCGCGCTCATCCTCGGCAAGTCGGTGCTGCTCGCCAATGCGCTGCCCTTCATCAACCGCTATCCGGAAAAACCGTGGGTCTGGAATGTGTGCTGGAAGACCAGGCTCTATTTCCTGATCGCGGTGTACTGCACCATCAGCGAGCTCGCGCGGGTCATAGGCGCGGCCAAGTTGAAGAAGATGTTTCTCGGACGCTTCCGGACCGTAAATAGTCAGGCGCGCATCCGCACAAAGCCCTCGTCGAGATCGGCGATGAGGTCGTCAACCGCCTCCAGCCCGACGTGCAGTCGCAGGCACGGCCCGTGCGCCTCGAAGCGCGTCGCGGTGCGTACTCGGTTTGGGTCGATGGGCAGGATCAGGCTTTCGAAGCCACCCCAACTGAACCCCATCTTGAAAAGCCGCATGCCGTCGAGCATCGCGTCGATGCGCTCCTTGGACACCGGCTTCAGCACGACGCCGAACAATCCGCATGCGCCGGTGAAGTCGCGCTGCCACAACTCGTGACCCCGCGAGCGCGGCAACGCCGGGAAAATCACCTCGGCAACTTCGGGCCGCTCGCGCAGCCACGCGGCGATTGCCAGCGCGCTTGCGGTGTGACGCTCGAGGCGCAGCGCCAGCGTGCGCAGCCCGCGCAGCGCCAGGAAGCAGTCGTCGCCGCTCGCGGTGACGCCCATGTCGGTCCACAGCCGATGCATGCGCGGGAATACGGCTTCGCTGCAGGTAATGAGCCCGATCAGCACATCGGAGTGCCCGCCCAGGTACTTGGTGCCGGCGTGGACCGAAACGTCGACGCCGTGCGAGAACGCATGGAAGCCAAGCGGCGTCGCCCATGTGTTGTCGAGCAACACCAGTGCGCCGCCTTCGTGCGCGGCTTCGGCGATCGCGGGAATGTCCTGCACCTCGAACGACAGCGATCCCGGGGATTCGGTGTAGACGACGTGCGTGTTGGGCCGCATGAGGCGTCCGATATCGCCGCCGATCAACGGATCGTAATATGTGATCTCGACGCCGAGCCGCTTGAGCTGGTTATCGCAGAACCGCCGCGTCGGTCCGTAGACCGAATCGCTCAGCAGGACGTGATCGCCGGCTGCTGTGGTCGCCAGCAGCGCCACCGTGATCGCGGCGAGACCGGAAGGCACGGCCAGCGCCGCATGCCCGCCTTCGAGCGTCGCGAACGCCGATTGCAGATCGGTGACGGTCGGCATGCCGTGCAACCCGTAGGTCACGCCGGGATACGTCCCCTGCATCGCAGCCTCGAGATCGGCGACCCGGTCGAACAGGATAGTGGTCGCGCGATAGACCGGGGTGTTCACCGCTCCCAGATGCTTGCGCGGGTCGCGTCCCAGCTGCGTGACAGCGGTCGCGGGCCGCGATCTGTCGCGAGGCTTCATGCGCTCGCGCCCACGCCCGCCGCGAGCGCCTGCGCGATCTGTGCGACCTGAGCGTCGATTTCCTGCCGAATATCGACGACGAGCGCCTGCGCAGGCTCCTCGAGTGCGGCGAATTGGCTCGCGAGCAACGACGCCGGCATGAAGTGGCCGCTGCGCGACGCCAGCCTGTATTCGATCGTGGCCATATCGCCCTTGAGATAGACCCAGCGCAGCTCGCGCCCATGAGACAGACGATCGCGGTAGCGCTCACGCAGGGCCGAGCACGCCAGCACCGCATGGGCGCCGCGCGAGTTGATATTCGCCAGCTCGCTGCGCAGGCGATCCAGCCACGGCCAGCGGTCTTCGTCAGAGAGCGCGATTCCTGCCGCCATCTTCGCGACGTTCGCCGGCGGATGAAAATCGTCGGCGTCGAGAAAGCTCCACCCGAGTTTCGCGGCGAGCGCGCGACCGACGCTGGTCTTGCCGCACCCACAGACTCCCATCAGCACCACAGTCATGGCAGCACCACCGTCATGGCGTCTTTTTTTCGACACGATGGCCACCGAAGCTATTGCGCATCATCGCCAGCACCTTGCTGGTGTAGTCGGCGTTACCCTGGCTCGCGAAGCGCGCCATCAGCGCGAGCGTGAGCACCGAGGCCGGCACACCCTGCTCGACCGCCTCGACTACCGTCCAGCGACCTTCGCCGGAATCCGCCACCTGCGGCGCGATGTCGGTCAGCGCGGAGTCCTCACGCAGGAAATCCGCGGTGAGGTCGAGCAGCCACGAGCGCACCACGCTGCCATGGCGCCACATTTCCGCGATCGCGGCGACGTCGAGCTCGAACTCGTCCTTGCCGTCGATCAGCGCCAGGCCTTCCGCGAGCGCCTGCATCATTCCGTACTCGATGCCGTTGTGGATCATTTTAACGAAGTGCCCCGACCCGCTCGGGCCGCAATGCAGCCAGCCGCGATCCGCCGCCGGCGCGAGGATGCGCGCGTAGGGCTCGATCGCGTGCGCGGCGGCGTGCGAACCGCCGAACATCAGCGCGTAACCCTGAGTGCGTCCCCAAATCCCGCCGGAAACACCGCAATCGACGAAGCGGATACCGTAGCTTGCGAGCTCGACCGCCCGGCGAACCGAGTCCTTGTAGAAGGCGTTGCCGCCGTCGACGATCACGTCTTCGGAATGAAGCCTCGGCGTGAGGTCGGCGAGAACGGCATCGGTGCGCTCGCCCGCGGGTACCATCAGCCAGACCACGCGCGGTGTGGGCAGCGCATGCACCAGCGCATCGAGCGAGTCGACGCAGCTGCACGACGAGTCCGCCGCGAGCGCCGCTCGCGCATCCGCAGCCGGATCGTAGCCGACGACCGACACGCCGCCGGTGGCGAGCCGTCTCGCCATGTTCGCGCCCATGCGTCCCAGTCCGACGATGCCGATGTGCATTGTTTTGAGCCGATCGAGCCGCGCCGCGCAATCGTGCGGCGAACGCGCGATGCTACACAAGCGCGGGCGCCGGCGCTACGCCTGTGGCAGCGGCGGCGCCGCAGTCATGCTTTCCCAGAGCGACGCGCCGACGATCAATGCGCCGCCGGCGAGCATGCGTGCGTCGGGGATCTCGTGCAGCAGCGCCGCTGCAAGAACGATGCCGTACACCGGTTCAAGGCATGCAATCACGCTGGCGGTATGCGCGGATACCGTGCGCAGGCTCCAGATGAACAACGTATGAGCGAGCGCCGTGCACGCCACGCCGAGAACGATCAGCAGGGCGATGTCGCGCGCGCTTGGCAGTGACGGCGCGAGGATCACCGACGGGACGAGACACAGCGTGGCGATGGCGTTCTGCCAGAGTGCGATCTCGCTGGCGCCGCGCCGCCCCGCGAGTGCGCGGTTCCAAACCGCGAGCAGCGCAAAGGTCGCGCCCGAGAACACGCCCCACAGCAGCCCCTGCACCGTGTGATCGGCGAGGTCTAATCGGGGCACGATCAGGAGCAGGCCGGCGCACACCGTGGCGGTCAGCAGCCACTCGCGTGTGCTGAGTTTGCGATCGAGAAACAGCGCCTCGAACAGCGCGACGAACAACGGAAACCCCGCGAATCCAAGCAGCGCCACCGCTACGGTGGCGCTCTGGATAGCCTGGAAAAACGCCACCCAGTGGGCAGCGAGCAGCGCCCCGTTGACCGCGAGACGCCATTCGAAGCGGCCGAAATCACGTCCGCGGACGATGAGCAGCGCGAGCAGCGCCAGCGTCGCGATGCCGGTGCGGCCGAGCACGATGGTCGCCGCGGGCAGATCTATCCACTTGCCGAACAGGCCCGCAAGGCCGAACAGCACCACCGCGCCGTGAAGTGCCGTCATCGCACTGCCGCGCGAAGCCGCCTCGGACGGGCGTGGTGCCGGGTCGGGTGTCATGCTTGCATTGTGACGCATGGATGGGTGTTGTCGGCGCGAACGCACCCCATTTGGCGTCCGCGGTAGAATCGCGCTTCGCCCGCCAACCCACGTTCGGCAGCGCGATCCGGGAGACTCCATGCCGCAAGCCATCGCCATCAAGAAGGTGCTCGACGCTGTCCGCGAGTCGCCGGGTATGCGCGTCAAGGTCGCGGTGTCCGACATCGACGGCGTGCTTCGCGGCAAGTACCTGCACAAGGACAAGTTCTTCTCGGCCGTCGACGGCGGATTCGGGTTTTGCGATGTCGTCTTCGGATGGGACATGGGCGACCAGTGCTACGACAACACGACGCTTACCGGATGGCACAAGGGCTTTCCGGATGCGCTAGCGCGCATCGACCTGGGGACGCACCGCAACGTCCCGTGGGACGACGGCGTGCCGTTTTTTCTCGGTGAGTTCGTCGCCGAACACAAGGGAAAGCAGGTACCGCATTCGCTGTGCCCGCGACAGACGCTCAAGCGCGTGCTTGCGCGCGCAGAGAAGCTCGGCCTCGCGCCGATGTGCGGCATCGAATTCGAATGGTTCAATTTCGCCGAGACGCCTCAGTCGTGGGCGGACAAGGGCTACGTTCGCCCCGATCCGATCACGCCGGGCATGTTCGGCTACTCGCTGCTGCGAGCCAACGAGAACCGCGAATTCTTCAAGGCGCTGATGGTGGAAATGAGCGCGTTCGGCGTGCCCATCGAGGGCCTGCACACCGAAACCGGCCCTGGCGTGTATGAAGCCGCGATCCAGTTCTCGGAAGCGCTCGAAGCCGCCGATCGGGCCATCCTGTTCAAGACCGGCGCCAAGGAGATCGGCTCGCGCTTCGGCATCATGCCGAGCTTCATGGCCAAATGGAGCGCGCAATATCCCGGGTGCTCGGGACACATCCATCAGTCGCTCACCGACGGCAAGAAGAATGTGTTCTACGACGCCGAATCGAAGACGAGCATGAGCAAGGTATTCGAGAGTTACCTTGCCGGACAGATCGCGTGCCTGCTCGAATTCGCGCCGATGTTCTGGCCGACGATCAACAGCTACAAGCGCCTGGTGGACGGCTTCTGGGCGCCGGTCAAGCCGACCTGGGGTCTCGATAACCGCACCGCGAGTTTTCGCGTGATCGCGGGGTCGCCCAAGTCCACGCGCCTCGAAACCCGCTGCCCGGGCGCGGACATGAATCCCTACCTCGGAAGCGCGGCGGTGCTCGCGGCCGGCCTGTACGGCATCGAAAAGGGCCTCAAGCTGACCGCCAAGCCGATCCACGGCACCAATCAGGGCGCCGAGGACGTGCCGCGCGCACCGCGCACGCTCATCGAGACCGCGCGCAACTTCCGCAATTCCAAGATCGCGCGCGATTTTTTCGGCGACGACTTCGTAGAGCACTTCGCGGCGACGCGCGAATGGGAGTGGCGGCAGTGGCTCGACGGCGTCACCGACTGGGAACTCAAGCGCTACTTCGAAATCATCTGACGCAAACGTATCCATGACCCTGCATCGCTTCGCTTTCCCGACCACCATCCACTTTGGACCCGGCGCGCGCAAGCTCGTTGCCGAACATCTCAAGGCGCGAGGCAAGAAGCGCCCGCTGATCGTCACGGACCGCGGGATCGCGCCGCTGCCGATGCTGGCGTCGTTCATCGCCGACCTGCCCGGGCTCGACGTGGACGTCTATTCCGACATCGTCGGCAACCCGGTGGCGAGCCAGGTCGCGCGCGGCGCCGCCGCGTACAAAGCGCACCGTGCCGATTCCGTCATCGGCCTGGGCGGCGGCGCCGCGCTCGACGTCGCGAAGGCGGTCGCGCTGATGGCCACGCACGAAGGCGACGTGCTCGAGTACGCGTGGGACCATCCCAAGGTGCGCGCGATCGAGGGCGAGCTACCGTGGTTCGTCGCGCTGCCCACGACCGCCGGAACCGGGTCCGAGGTCGGGCGCTCGAGCGTGGTCTCCGACGACACGACGCACATCAAGAAAATCATCTTCTCGCCCAAGCTGCTGGCCAAGGCCGTATTCGCCGATCCCGAGCTCACGCTCGACCTGCCCGCGTCCATCACCGCGGCAACCGGCATGGACGCGCTCACGCACAACGTCGAATCGTATTTGTCGCCTGCGTACCATCCGCTGTGCGACGGCATCGCCCTCGAAGGCACGCGCATCGCCGCGCGCTCGCTGCGCACCGCGGTGCGCGAGCCGCACAATCTCGATGCGCGCTCGGACATGATGATGAGCTCGATGATGGGCGCGATCGCATTCCAGAAGGACTTGGGTGCGGTGCACTCGTGCGCGCACGCACTGTCAACGGTGGCGGACCTGCATCACGGGCTCGCCAACGGGATCATGATCGACCACGTCATGCGCTTTAACCTGCCGGCGGCGCGGGACAAAATGGCCGAGCTCGCGCACGTGGTCGGCGTCGCTGCCGGCTCGGCGGACGCCTCGGCGCAGGCCTTCATCGACTGGCTGGTCGCGCTCAAGCGCGACCTGTCGATTCCACTGACGCTGTCGGAGTATCGAGGCGCGCGCAAGGTGACCAACGCTGACGTCCCCGCGCTCGTCGACGTCGCCGTCAACGACACATGCCACCAGACCAACCCGCGGCCGTGCACGCGCGCCGATTTCGAGCGCATCTTCTCCGAAGCGACTGCGTAGCGCGACATGGTCAAGGTCGGCATCTCGGCGTGCTTTTTCCACGCCGACTCCAAGCGTCCCATCTTCAAGGGCATGACACTGCAGTACATCGAGCAGAACATGGCGCACTGGGTGATGCAGAAGGACGCCATGGCGCTCATGATCCCGTCACCTGAGGGGAGCACGCGACGCAAGGCGAGCAGCATCGGCGTCGCGGACTATGCCCGCGAGCTCGACGCGCTCGTTCTCATGGGCGGGTCCGACGTCTGCCCCGAAACCTATGGCGAGCCCGTGCTCAAGCCCGAGTGGAACGGCGACCGCATCCGCGACGACTACGAGATCGCCCTGCTGCGCGCCTTCGTCGAGCTGCGCAAGCCGGTGCTCGGCGTGTGCCGTGGTCTGCAGATCGTCAACGTCGCCTTCGGCGGCACGCTATACCAGGACATCGGCACGCAGCTCACCGGCGCGCTCAAGCATCGCGACTGGGACATCTACGCCGACAACGTGCATGCCACGTCAATCGTCCCGGGTTCCGGTCTCGCGCGTCTGTATCCCGGCCTCACCTTGACCAAGACCAACTCGGTGCATCACCAGGCGGCCAGGAAGCTGGGGAGCGACCTGCGCGTCGAGGCCTGGTCGGAGCCCGACCGTGTCGTCGAGGCGCTGCGCTGGAACGGGCCGTCGTACGTTTTCGGCGTGCAGTGGCATCCCGAATTCCATCCGCACGAAAATGCTTCGTTCATCGACGACACGCCGCTGCTCGACGATTTTCTCGCCCGCGCCCGCCACTGATCCCTGCAGAGAACTGCCTTGAAGATTCTCGACCCCGCAAGCAACGCCGTTGTCGCCAAAGTCGCCGAGGACACTCCCGCCAGTATCCGCGCGAAGTACCGGCGCGCACGCGCCGCGCAGCCCTCCTGGGCGGCGACTACGATGAAGCAGCGTCTCGCCGCGATCGCCGCTTTTCGCGAGGACATCATGCGCAAGCACGAGACGCTCGCGCAGACGTTGACGCGCGAAATGGGCAAGCCGATCAAGCAGTCGCGCAACGAGCTCAACGGGTTGCTCGGGCGCATCGACTTCTTTCTCGCCGAGGCGGCGCGTGCGTTGCGCGAGGAGAAGGTCTACACCGACGACGGCCAGAAGCTCGAAGAGCGCATCACGCATGAACCGCTGGGCGTCATCGCCAACATCTCGGCGTGGAACTACCCGTATTTCGTCGGCGGCAACGTCTTCGTGCCGGCGCTGCTCGCGGGCAACGCGGTGCTGTACAAGCCGAGCGAATTCGCGACGCTAACGGGCACGCACATCGCCGAGATGCTCGTCGGCGCGGGCGTTCCAGCCGACGTGTTCATTCCGGTGATCGGTGGCGGCAAAGTGGGCGCCGCGCTGCTCGACCAACCCATCGACGGCGTCTTTTTCACCGGCTCGTACGCGACCGGAACGCGCATCGGCGCCAAGGCCGGGCGCAAGATGATCAAGGTGCAGCTCGAGCTCGGCGGCAAGGACCCTGTGTACGTTTGCGACGACGTCGACGTCGCCAAGGCGGCAGCGGGCATCGCCGACGGCGCGTTCTACAACACGGGGCAATCGTGCTGCTCGGTCGAGCGCATCTACGTACACGAAAAAATCCACGATGCGTTCGTCGACGCCTTCGTCGCCGAGGTGAAGGGCTACGTGATGGGTGATCCGACCGATGAGCGCACGTACATCGGCCCGATCACCCGGCGGGCGCAGCTCGACGTGCTCGGAAAGCAGGTAACCGACGCGAAAAAGCGAGGCGCGCGCCTCCTGACCGGGGGCAAGGTCGTCAAGAAGAAGGGCAACTGGTTCGAGCCTACGGTGTTCGCTGACGTCAACCACAAAATGGCGCTGATGAAGGACGAAAGCTTCGGCCCCATCATCGGCATCCAGAAGGTCGGCGGCGATGACGAGGCCGTGGCGCTGATGAACGACAGCGAATACGGCCTGACCGCGGGCGTCTACACCACGAGCCGCACGCGGGCGCGACGCATTCTGTCGCAGGTGAGCTCGGGGTCGGCTTACTGGAATTGCTGCGACCGCGTCAGTCCACGGCTTCCCTGGTCGGGCATGCGACATTCCGGCATCGGGCTCACGCTGTCGACCTACGGCATACAGACCTTCACCCGCCCCCGTGCCTGGCACCTGCGAGCTTCGTAGACGGCATTCATCGCGCAGCTGCATCGCCGAAACCCGCCCGCCGCTTCACCTCGTCGAACTCCTCAGCGACCCACGGGTTCGCCGCAAGAAATTTCGAGCGCTGCTCCTCGCCGCGGGCGGCGAGGTCATCGAAGTTCGCCACCGTGACCTGCGCTCCGTATCCCGGCCGCCCCCGATAGATCGCGTCGAAAACGACGTCGCCGAGCTCGTGGTTGAAATGGATCGAGTCCTGCCACAAACGGTCGCGCGCCGGCTTGCCCGCGTGGATCTTCTCGCCGTTCAGGGTGGAGTAGTCCCAGAATTCCCAGACCTGGATCTGGCGCGAATGGCCTGCCGCCTCCTGCTCCGCGATGGATACGGTCTGCCAGAGCCAGTTCCAGCGCGCGTCGGTACCCTGGCAGCTGCGCTGCGCCTCGCTGAGCAGCACGTGCGTCGGATAAAAAAGCAGGATCAGCTCGACGCGCCTGGCTAGCGCCAGCCGAATCAGGTTTCGCAATCCTGCGCCCCGCTCGGCCGCTACCGGCGCTTTCAACGGCCGGATGCTCGCAGGCGCGGCGGAGCCGACCGAGGCGGATGCGCAAAGCTCGCTCTTCATCACGACGGCGAAGTTCTGTGCCACCTCTTCCTCGGTCTGCAGATGCTCGTCGTAGCGATCGAAGTCCCACAGCCCTTCGGGGCTGATCGCCGCCTGCTGACGCTGCAGCCGAAGGGTCTCGCGCGACGCATCGAAAGCGGCGCGCGAGAACAGGAGCTTTCCATAATCCGCGCGCCCCTGCTCTGCGTCGGAGGGACACGTCGTCACCTCGATGCCCGAAACGCCTATAACCATCCGCTTCAGCGGCGCCTGGCGCATCATGAACATCGCGAGGCAATAGGTCTCGCTCCAGGTCGCGCGCGCCATGCCCAGATTGAAGGGCACCAAGGCTCCATCCATGGTGAATCCGCGGTGCGTGGGCGGCAGCCCGATTTCAGCGACCGATCCGCCGACGATGACGGCCTCCGGCTTGAGTTTTGCCGCCCACGCCGGCTTGACCAGCCGATCGTTGCCTGCGGCCTTGGGTTTGTTGGCGTTGAATCCGGCGATCTGCACGTCGCGGAAGTAGCCATACGGGTCGACGATCCAATTGAACAGGCCGACACAACCGACGGCGAGCAGGACCGCGGTGAGGCAGGCGATGCTGAATGTCCTCGCGCTCACTCAAAACCGGAAATAGATGAATTCGCTGTAACGGTGGATCGACAGCAGCGCCATGGATCCGAGCGACGCAAGCACGGCGAGCCATCTCCAGCCGGGTCGCCATGCGAGCCAGCCCGCATCGCCGAGTGTCCCGTAGCCCGGCGTGAGCAATGCCGGTTGGTACGCCGCCAAAACCTGCTGCGTGTTCGGCGCCAGCCAGCAAAAAACGAGCAGGAAACACAGCCAGTTGAGCTGCGCGACGCGGTCGAAGTGCGCCAGTTTTGCGAATTGCACTCCGTGACCTGCCAACCACGTAGACAAGGCCGAGCCGTTTGCCCACTGCTCGGGTAGAACAATCCCATGGTGCCCCGTCATCGCCGCGGCGATGTCGGCCGCGGTCGTGAAGTCGGCCGCCCTGAAAAAGACCCAAGCGACGACAACCGCAAGAAAGGTGATCAGCGTGGACAGCGCATCCGCGCCGGGCAGGAATGATCCGGTGCGGGCGCGAATCGCCCTCCAGACGTGATTGACGACCAGATACGCGCCGTGCAGCGCTCCCCAGAATACGAAGGTCCACCCCGCCCCGTGCCAGAGCCCTCCGATCAGCATGGTCAGGAACAGGTTTTCATAGCGGCGAAGCGTCGACTTGCGGTTGCCGCCGAGCGGGATGTACACGTAGTCGCGCAGAAACCGCGAGAGCGTGATGTGCCAGCGTCTCCAGAATTCGATGATGCTGCGTGATTTGTAGGGCGAAGCGAAGTTGAGCGGGAGGACGATGCCGAACATGCGCGACGCGCCGAGCGCCATGTCGGTGTATCCGGAGAAGTCGAAATAGATCTGAAAGGCGTAGGCGAGCGCCGCGCCCCAGGCCTCCAGGAGCGTGAGGTGGACACCCGCCGCCGCCGCATCGAACGCGGGCGACGCGAAGCCGGCCATGTCATCGGCGATGACGGTCTTCTTGAACAGCCCGAAAATGAACATCGTCAGGCCAACGGCGATGTTTTCCCAGTTGAGACGATACGTCGCTTGCCGGTCGAACTGCGGCATCATTTCGCGGTGATGCAGGATGGGTCCCGCGATCAGATGAGGGAACCAGCTGACGAACAGCGTGTAGTGCGTGAAGCTGTATTCACGCGCGAGACCGCGGTAGGCATCGACCAGGAACGCTATTTGCGTGAACGTGAAAAACGAGATGCCCAGCGGAAGGACGATATCCGGAAGCGGGCCGGAATGACCGACAAGCGTCTGCAAGTTGGAAAGGAAGAAGACGGCGTACTTGAAGTAGGCGAGTAGCGCAAGGTTGGCTGCAATCGCGACCCACAGCAGCTGTCGTGAGCGAGCTTTCCTATTCGACGCGTGCAGCAGCGCGAGGTGCTTTCCGAACTGGTAGTTAACCCCGATCGACGCCAGCAGCAAGACGACGTAGCGCGGATCCCACCATCCATAGAATACCAGCGAGGCGAGCGTGAGCCAGCCGGCAGCCAGCCGGTTGCTGCGTCGCGCGAGCGTGAAAAAACCCACCAGAACGATGGGCATGAACACGAAAATGAAGGGGAACGAATTGAATAGCACTCAAGACCCGTGCGGAGGTGTCAGGAGGCCCGTCCTCCGCACCCGGGCGCGCGGTGTCGTCGATTTGTCGCTGGCGAACAGAATGTTGTTTGTCAACGGTAGAAAATTGCGCAGCCGAGACAATTGATCTTACTACAGCGATCGTCCCGGATCGTTGCCCAGTCTCGCGTCGACGGACGCGTCCCGTTTCTCCCGGTCCCCCGCGGGCACCAACCCGTCGCTGACCGTCCACGTTCCGACATGTAATATCCGTCCTTCTATGGACGATTACGCCCCGATCACGCGTGACGTTGCGCAGCCCCGGTGGCGCTGGCTCCCTGCGCAAGGCACGTGGAAGTATCACGCGCTATTGATCGCCTTCGGCGTGCTGGTGCTGGGCCCGCTCGGCGGCGTGGCTGCGTCGTACATGAACTTCTCGCTGGGCTTCTTCGTCGGGGGCCAAGTGCTGGCGGGCATCCTGGGCTCGACGGTCACCTACGGCTATGGGGCCGATGGAAAACACGGCGCCAACTACATGCAAACCGCGGCCGCCTCGGTCGCAGGCATGAGCGCGATGGGCGTACTGATCCAGGCGATGGTATGGATGGGCCTGTCCCAGCCGCCGGTGTGGCAGATGGTGCTCTACATGCTCTGCATCGGCATGTTCGGCGCCGGCGTGGGCATGCTCTACACTCCGATCCTCGTCGATCGCATGCGGCTGACGTACCCTTCGGGACTCGCGGTCGCGAACATACTGCGCGCGTTGACCGACCCTGTCTTGCTCCGAGCCTCGGTCAACAAGCTGGGCACCGGCATCGCGCTGGGCATCGCTGGCGGCGTCGCTGCGGCCAAGATTGCGCTGTTGGGCGCCATCGATCTTTCGATGTCGACCTTTGGCGCCGGGATGGTGGTCGGCGCACGCATCGGCGTGCCGACCATCGTCGCCGGACTGCTCGGGACGGCGCTGGTGCCCTACTTCGTCTCGATCGGATGGCTCAAGGAAGGCGACCCCTTTCGCAAGATCACGTTCCTGATTGCGCTGGGCGCCATCATGGGCGCGGCGATCGTCGATCTCTCGCTGATCATGGTCCAGGCGTATCGACGCTACGCGGGCCTCGCAGCGCCAAACGCACCCGCATCGCCGCAGGATGACTGGAAGCGCACCAACACGCTTCGGCTAGTGCTTTGGGTGGCGTGCTGGGGCGTGGGCATCGTGGCAAGCGGGCATCTGGTGCTGGGCCAGCCCGTGGGCTACCTGCTGTTCGCGGTGGCACTGGTGTTCATTTTCGCGCTGGTGAACGGCATTTCGCTCGGCATCAGCGACAACAACCCGATCTCGTCGGCGTTCGTCGTGTCCGTGGTCCTGATGGCGGCGATTGGCCTCAATGATCCCGCAGTGGGCCTGATGGCAGGCACTGTCCTGCTGGTGTCGACCAGCGTCGCGTGCGACATGCAGCAGGATCGCTCCACCGGGGCGCGCCTCGGCACCAACCGCGTCATCCAGTTCCGTTACCAGGTCGTCGGCATCTTCGTCGGCGCGGTCCTCGCCGTGGCTTTCGCGAAGGTGTTCATGGCGGCTTACCCGGTGCTGTTGCTCGATCAAACGGTGATGAAGGCGAGCGAGCAACCGCCCGAATGGAGCGCCGCGATGACCTACAAGTTTGTCGGCGTTCTGCGCAGCCTGACCGAAGACAACCCCTATCAACGCACCGCCATCTGGACGGGCGTAGGAATCGGCTTCGCAATCGAGTTGGCGCGGAAACTGATCAAGTCGCGTCCGCGCTACCAGCGTTTCGTCGCGTCGGGTCGGAGCGGTTTCGCCGTCGACTTCGTGCTCGACGCGATCGTTCTTCCCTCGCCGTATGCGCTGTCCTTTGGTGGCTTCTTCAATCTTCATACCTCGCTGTGGTTCGGCGGCGGCGGCGTGGTGTCGAGCCTAATCAATACGTACTCGAAGGCGAAACCCGTTCGTGGCCGCACGATGTTGCCCGAAGACATGAGCAGCACATCGCTTTTCGGCGGGGGACTGATCGCAGGCGATGCCATCGCGGCGCTCGGCCTCGGCATCGCGGGTCTTCTCGCGACGGTGCTGTTCGGCTGACCAAGCGTCGCCGATCCCCCGTCAAGTCGGTTCACCGCGCCGTCTTTCGCGACACGACGCCAAATCCGCGCAAAGAGGCGCCGCTTGCTAGCGCGCGTCCTGCAATTCCGCCGCCGTCAGCGTGTTCGACAGCAGCATGGCGATGGTCATCGGACCCACGCCGCCCGGAACAGGTGTGATCCAGCCTGCGCGTTCTCGCGCGCCTTCGAAGTCAACGTCGCCGCGCAGCTTGCCGTCCGGCGCGCGGTTGGTGCCAACGTCGATGACGATCGCGCCCGGCTTGATCCATCCACCCTGAACGAACGCGAGCCTGCCCATCGCGGCGACGAGGATGTCGGCCTCGCCGACGAGGCGTGGCAGGTCGCGCGTCGCCGAGTGACATATCGTGACGGTACAGCGCGCCATCAGCAGCTCAAGTGCCATCGGCCGCCCGACAATGTTGGACTGACCGATCACCACCGCGTGCATGCCAACGAGTTCGCGCCCCGTTTCGCGGATGAGCAGCATGCATCCGTACGGCGTGCACGGCCGAAGCAGCGGGCGCTTCTGCACCAGCCGCCCGATGTTATAGGGCGTAAAGCCGTCGACGTCCTTGCGCGGATCGATGCGCTCGTTGATGGCGTCGGCATCGATGTGCTTCGGGAGCGGCAGCTGCACCAGGATGCCATGGATGTCCGGATCGGCGTTCAGGCGGTCGATAAGCGCCAGCAGCGCATCCTGTGTCGTCGTCGCCGGCAGATCGAAGGCCTGCGAACGCATGCCGACGCGCTCAGTCGTCGACCGCTTGTTGCGCACGTAGATCTGCGATGCGGCGTTGTCACCTACCAGCACGACGGCCAGGCCTGGCTGTGGTTTGCCTGCGCTCGTCCTGACCGCGACCCGTGAAGCGACCTCTGCCGTCAGCAGGGCCGCGCGCGCCTTGCCGTCGATGATGACCGCGCTCATGGAGCCTTTCGCAAAAAGCGCGGATTCTACCTGATCTCGATCACCGGCCAGCGCTTCTTTGTCGCAAGCGCGGCGAGCACCGGGTCGGGATTGACCGCGACCGGGTGCGTCACCCTCGACAACAGCGGAATGTCATTGAGCGAATCGCTGTAGAACCAGCTTTCGCGAAAATCGGCGAGGCCGCGACCACGGCCCGCGAGCCATGCGTCGAGGCGCTCGATCTTGCACTCCCGCATGTTCGGAACGCCGTCGACTTTCCCCGTGAAGCCACCGTCTCGCATTTGCGGTTCGGTCGCAATCACGTGGGTGAAACCGAGCTCGTGCGCGATCGGTTCGCTCAGGAAACGATTGGTTGCTGTGGTCAGGACGCAAAGATCGCCGCGGTCATGATGCGTAGCTACCACCGCACGCGCGGAAGCGGGTATCGCCGGGAGAATGCAGTGTTCGAGGTAATCCGTGCGCCACCTCCCAAGCTGCGCCAGCGGATGCCCGACGAAGGTCGACAAATAGAACTCGGTGAATTCGAGCGGCCCGACCTCGCCTTTTCGGTAGCGCTCAACGATGAGGTCGTTTCGCTGTTCGAACCCCGCCCGCTCGATGACCCCGTGCCCGATCAGGTATTCGACCCACGCATCGTCCGAGTCCAGCGTTAACAGTGTATGGTCGAGATCGAACAGCGCAAGGACGTCGGCCGGCACGGTGACGACCGCTTCGGCGATCAGGCGACGCGCATTTCGGGCCAGCCCATGTGTCGGGCATGCGCGGCGAGCACCGGGTCGGCGTTGACCGCGACCGGGTGCGAGACATGCTCGAACAGCGGCAGATCGTTCACCGAGTCCGCATAGAACCAGCATTCGCGAAAGTCACTCAGCCGCTCGTCGCGCGCCGCCAGCCATTCGACCAGGCGCTGGAATTTTCCATCGCGGATGTTAGGCACGCCAGTAAGCCTCCCGGTATAGCGCCCCCCCACGCGCTCGGCCTCGGTCGCGATGACGTCGGTGATGCCGAATTCGGCGGCGATCGGCTCGGCGAGAAAACGAATCACCGCCGTGGTCAACACGATGCGGTCACCCGCCGCTCGATGCCGCTCGACCAGCGACCGAGCGGAGTCGCGGATGCGCGGGCGGATCTTGCGCGCAAGGTACTTGTCGAGCCAGCTTCGCAACTCGACGTCTTCGAACCGCATCAGGGTCGACAGGTAGAACTCGGTGAATTCGAGTGTTCCCGCCTCGCCGCGGTTGTAGCGTGCAATCAGATCACGGTTGGCGGCGTCGTAGCGCACGGGGTCGAGCGCGCCCTGCTCGACCAGAAAGGCCACCCATTGCTCGTCGCTGTCATGCGGCATGAGCGTGTGATCGAGGTCGAACAAAGCGAGGACGTCAGAGGGCATGGGCATTTGCCGCGAGCGGTGCATTTACAATGCTCGGATGCGGCGGTCGGAATTGACGTCTATTGTAACCGCGATTCGCAGCCGACTAGAGGCGCTGCTCGCGCCGCCGACCGTGCCGCTTCGCCGGTTTGTCGTCGACGGGGACGCCATCGGCTGGCTCGACGACGCACGCGCCAGCCGTCTCGAAGCTTTCAGCGACACCCTGGTCGTGGAACATGACCACATTCGCTTCGTCGATGCGCTCGATTCGCATGGCGCGCGCAGCGACGCGATGGAGCGCGTGGCCCGCACGCTCAGTTCCGAAGGCTTGCTAAGCGCGTGGCGTGACGAGCGCTACGCGGTGGCGCGCGCATTCGGCGTGACCCCATCGTTCGATCTCGAGCGCAGCGCCGCACGCTATTTCGGCATCCGCACCTACGCGGCACACGTCAACGGCGTCGTGCCGGGGCCGAACGGAGGTTGGCTGTGGTTCGGGCGGCGCAGTCCGAGCAAGGCCATCGATCCGGGCATGCTCGACAATCTGGTCGGCGGCGGAATCCCGGCGCGCATGAGCGCCGCAGAGACGGTGATCAAGGAAGCATGGGAGGAAGCCGGGATTCCCACCGATGTCGCGGCCGCGGCGATACTGGTCGCCGAAATCCGCATCTGCCGGTCGCACCCGCTCGGCCTTGAGCGGGAAACGGTGTTCGCGCACGATCTCGCGCTCGCGCCCGAGTTCACGCCGGAAGCGATCGATGGTGAGGTGGTCGAATTCCGGCGCGTCAACGCCGCCGATGGCGCGGCATTGATCGCAAACCGTGAAGGCCACGATGTCGTGACCGCGGACGCTAGCCTCGTTGTCGTCGACTGGCTGCTGCGTAGCGCGGCTTTGCCCATGAACGTAGAGGATCGCGCGGCGCTGCGCCGGCTGTGCAGCGCCGCGCTCGATTTCTGAACGCGGGCCATCGTCCATCAGACGCGCAGGCGCCGCGGGTCGCTCGCCGCCTGCTCGGCCGCAGCAGATCAGGCGGCCCGAACCGCTGCGCGCGCGACCTGCTTGATCCCGAGCTCGCGAACGGAATCGCGGATCGCATTCACGGCATGACGCATCTCGTCGGGGCCGATCGCACCGATGCATCCCACGCGGAAAGTCTCGACCTGCGTGAGCTTGCCGGGATACAAGACGAAGCCCTTGTCGCGTACCTTGTCGTAGAACAGCTTGAATGCGTAACGCGCATCGGCCGGCGCGTGAAAGGTGACGATGATCGGCGCCTGGATCTTCGGATCGAGAAAGACCTCGAAGCCGAGCTCTCTCATGCCCGAGATCAGCGTTTCGCAATTGGCCGCATAGCGCGCAAGCCGCGCCTGCTGTCCGCCTGCGGCGAAGTACTGCTCGAGCGCGGCGTCGAGCGCCACCACCACGTGCGTCGGCGGCGTGAAACGCCATTGCGTCGTCTTTTCCATGTACGTCCACTGGTCGTGCAGATCCAGCGACAGCGACGTCGAATAGCCGGCGCAGCTTTCCAGCACGCCTTTGCGCACGAACACGAAGCCCATCCCTGGCGGCCCCTCGACGCACTTGCCCGACGCAGCGATCAGCGCGTCGAAGGCGAGCGCCGTCGCATCGATGGGCAGCGCACCGAAGGAGCTCATGGCATCCACGATGAGGCGTCGGCCGCGCGCCGCGACGACCGCGGCGATCTCCGGCAAGGGATTGAGAATCCCGGTCGACGTCTCGCAATGGATGAGCCCGACATGAGTGATCGAAGCGTCGGCGTCGAGCGCGCGCGCGAGCTCGGAAGCGTTGGCCGGGACGCCATCCGCGGTCTCCAGCACGCTGCTCCTGCGGCCCATCATCTCGGTAAGGCGCGCCATGCGCTTGCCGTATGCGCCGTTCACCAGCGTGAGCACGTGGCCGTCCCGGGGAACGAGTGTGTTGACCGCGGCCTCGATCGAAAAGGTACCGCTGCCCTGCATCGGCACGCACACGTGCGTCGAACCGGCACCGATGATCGACAGCAGCCGTTCGCGCATGCGCGCGGTCACCGCGTTGAAGCGCGCATCCCACGATCCCCAGTCGCGAAGCATCGCGCTGCGCGTCTGCAGCGATGTGGTCAGCGGTCCGGGCGTAAGGAGGATCGGATCGCGATCGAAATTGCTCATGTTTGACTCCTGATTGTGCGTCAAAGCGCGATCGGTTTGCGCCACGCCTGCGTGCGCGTGAGCAGAAAGCGGGTCACGACGGCGTAGAGCAGGCACACGCTCGTCGACGCGAATACCACCAGCGTGGCCATCGCCGCCGCCGGCCCGATTTCGCCGGCGTCGTCGAGATTGAGAATCGACAGCGATGCGAGCTTGGTGTCCGGCGAATACAGAAAGACCACCGCGGAGATGGTCACCATCGCGTTGACGAAGAGATAGCGGCCGATGTCGAGGATCGCCGGCAGGCATACCGGCACCGTCACTCGGAAAAACGTCTTGTAGAAAGGCACCTTGAGGCTCGCGGACACCGCTTCGAATTCATTGTCCAGCGCCTTCAACGCGGTCACCGCAGTGAGATGGCTCGACGTGTAGTAGTGAACGATGGTGGAGATCACCAGGATCGTCATTCCGTGGTAGAGCACGTTGAGCGGATTGTCGGGGTGGTTGAAAAAGAAAATGTACCCCAGGCCCAGCACCATGCCGGGGACGCCCATCGGGATCGCCGCCAGCAGCCGGATCAGCGCGCGCAGTCCGTTCATACCGCGTGTCTTTTCGAGCAGATAGGCGCCGCCGAAAATGATCATGGTGCCGAACACCGCCGACAGCAGCGCCATCTGGAGGCTGTTGAAGAACGCAGAGATCACGCCACCATCGATCAGGCCGAACGTGTAATGGCGCAGGCTGAAGGTCTTGTCGTAGGGCCAGAGCTTGATGAACGACGTGTAGATCGCCATGCCCAGGACCGCCAACAGCAGGACGCTGATCAGCGCGCAGTACACGAACATCGCCGCGTCGAAGCCGCGCGCCGGCTTAGGCGCGTACGCTACCGCGCGCGAGGAGAACTGCGCCCTCTGCCGCCCCTGCATGGTCCAGTCGACGACGAACGCGAGCAGCACGGGGACGAGCAGGATGAGACTCACCACCGCGCCCTTGTTGAAGTTCTGCTGACCGATCACCTGCTTGAAAATGTCCAGCGCCAGCACGTTGAAGTTGCCCCCGATCACCTTGGGAACGCCGAAGTCGCTGATCGTGTACGAGAACACCACCATCGCGGCACTGATGAGTCCGTACTTCGCTCCCGGGAGCGTGATGGTGAAAAACCGCCGCAGCGTCGGTGTGCCCAGCGATTCCGCGGCCTCATACAGGCGGCCATCCGCCAGCAGCAGTGCGGTGAGAATGATCATCAGCGCGTGCGGAAACACTGCGTAGATCGAGCTCAGGATGATGCCGATCGGTCCGTAGATCTTGGCGCCGCCGAGCAGCGCCTTGAGCAGGCCCTGCGTGCCGAACCACTGAATGAACGAGATCGCGGCGAGCAGCGACGGCGCCAGGATCGGTGTCAGCGCGATGACGCGGAAAGTGCGCTTGAGCGGCATGCATGATCGCGTCAGCGCGTACGCGAAGGTGAAGGCGAGCGGAATGGTGATGGCTGTGACCGCGAACGCCACCGAAATCGTATGCAGGATCGACTGGCGCAGCGCGGGCGTCTGGAAATACTCGTTGAACTGCTGCAGGCCGACGAAGGCGCCGTCCTTGTCCTGCACACTCTTGATCAGGATCATGAACAGCGGCGCCAGCAGGAACAGCACCAGAAGCGCGCACATGCCTAGCAGCAGCGCCTGGACAAGGCGATCGCTCCAGTGCATCACCGGCCTCGCGCGCGGTGCATCCGCTCCTGCGAGCCCGCCGACCGTCACCGAGGTCATCGCGCCACCGCGCGGCTGAGCATCACAGCAGGCGCAGGCAGTCGGCAGGAAGGCCGACGTGCAGCGACGAGCCTTCGGCGAGACTCATCTGGTCGATGCTGTGGCGCGAGATGTTGATCAGTAGCGGCTGCTCCTCCACACCCGCGATTGCGGCGGTCACATGACAGAACGCGCCGAGGAATTCGACCTTGACGACCTTCGCCTGCGCCGCGTTGCCGTGCATCGATGCAGCGCCATTGATGACCACGTCCTCGGGGCGCAGATACAGCCGGACCCGCGTTCCCGGCGCCACGGAAGGCGAGCCGTGCGCGCCGTCGAGCAGCAGCGAGCCCAGGCGAAATCGCCCGCCGGGCTCGGCGACCGCGGACAGGATGTTGATCTTGCCGACGAAATCGGCGACGAAGGCCGACGCCGGCTCGCGGTAGATCTGCTGCGGCGTGCCGATCTGCTCGATCGCGCCGTGGTTCATCACCACCACGCGGTCGGCCATCGACAGCGCCTCCTCCTGGTCGTGCGTGACCATGATCGTGGTGACGCCAAGGCGCTGCTGCAACGCGCGGATTTCGCCGCGCAGGCGTAGCCGCTCCAACGCGTCCAGCGCCGAAAGCGGCTCGTCGAGCAGGAGCAGGCCCGGCGAAGTCGCCAGCGCGCGAGCCAGCGCGATGCGCTGTTGCTGGCCGCCGGACAGCTGCCCCGGATACTTGGCGCCTGCATCGGGCAGGCCGACCAGCTTGAGGAGTTCGCCGACTCGCCGATGGATCTGATCGCGTCCCTTGCGCCGATTGACCAGCCCGTAGGCTACATTGTCGAAGATGGTCAGGTTCGGGAACAGCGCATACGACTGGAACACAATGCCGTAGTCGCGCTGCATCGCCGGCAGCCGCGAGATGTCGCGGCCGGCCTGCACGATGCTGCCATCGTCCTGCGTTTCCAGTCCGGCGATGATGCGCAGCAGCGTCGTCTTGCCGCAGCCCGAAGGGCCCAGGAAGGTGACCAGCTCGCCCGCCTCGATGGCGAGTGCGATGCCCTTGAGAGCGGTGAACTTCCCGAAGGTCTTGCGAACACCTTCGAGCTTCAGGAAATGCGGATGCGTCGACGCGGTGTTCGCCACGGTGTCAGAAACAGAAGACGAAACGGACGGCGCGCCGGAAGATCACGGCGCGCCGCGTGCGCCTGCTTATTTCGGTTCCGACTTGCCGTCGTAGCGCTTGGTCCACTCGGCGAGGATCTTGTCGCGGTTCTTCGCCGACCACGCGAAGTCGTTCTTCACCAGACGCTGCTCGTAGTCCGCCGGCACGAAGTCGAGGGGCTTCGCGACGCCGGGCATCGCCAACACGGCGAAGTTCTTGGCGAACAGCGCCATCGCATCGGGTGTCGCCAGCCAGTCCATGAGCTTGCGCGCGGCGTCGAGTTTCTTGGTGGTCTTCATGATGCCCGAAGCCTCGAGGTCCCAGCCCAGGCCTTCCTTGGGGAAGATGATGTCGATCGGCGCGCCGCCCTTCTTCGTCGTCACGGCACGGTATTCGAACGAGACCCCGATCGGAAATTCACCGGAGCCCGCCTCCTTGCAGGGTTTCGATCCGGAATGCGTGTAGTGCGCGACATTGTCATGCAGCCCGTCCATGAACTTCCACGCGTCCGCGTCACCCCACATCTGCAGCCAACCCGCGACGTCGAGATATCCGGTGCCCGACGATGCGGGGTTGGGCATCACGATCCTGCCCTTGTAGACCGGCTTGGTCAGATCTTTCCAGGTTTCCGGCTTGGGCAGGTTGAGTTTGGCCGCCTCGACCGTGTTGAAGCAGATCGCCGCGCCGTACACGTCCATGCCGACCCATTCCGGGGGATTCTTCGGATCGCGATATTGCGGCAGTATCTTGTCCAGGCCTTTCGGCGCATAGCCCTGCAGCATCCCCTCGTTGGCGAACACAGCCAGGCTCGATGCCGACGTGCCGACCACCATGTCGGCCTGCGGATTGGCCTTCTCGGCGAGCAGCTTGGCGGTGATCACGCCGGTCGAATCGCGCACCCAGGCGATTTCGATGGCCGGATTGTCGGCCTCGAAGGCCTTCTTGAAGGGATCGAGCTGCTCGTTCTCGATCGCGGTGTAGAC
>Ga0070713_100000096_pt1 | contig 56528 bp, 49 predicted proteins | sample LARL82metaG_FD_65465 | JGI IMG/M metagenome (GOLD analysis project Ga0070713, IMG submission 65465) | Corn, switchgrass and miscanthus rhizosphere microbial communities from Kellogg Biological Station, Michigan, USA - LAR L8-2 metaG | ecosystem: Host-associated > Plants > Roots > Rhizosphere ... | reverse complement strand
AACGTCGCAGCCTATGAAAGCGACCGGGAAACTGGAACAGTCTCTTTGTCTGGAGTGTGGATTAATTCTGCAGGACGCGGCTGCTGACGAACTGTTCGCCCTTGAGAACAGTGTCAACTGCCCACAGTAGGTCGGTCGCATCGGACTTCAACAGATAGCCGTTCGCGCCTGTTCCCAGTGCTCCTTCGGCTATCTCGCGAGAGCAATTCTGCGTAAAGAACAATATTTTAGAATTGGGCGAAAGCTCGCGAATTCGGCGAGCGGCCTCGATGCCGTTTAGAATCGGCAGGCCAAGGTCGAGCAGAATGAGATCCGGACGAAGTTCTTCGGCTTGCTGGACAGCTTGCAAGCCATCCGAAGCCACACCAACTACTTCGCATTCAGGCCTCTCCTGGAGGGTCGAGCACAGGAGGCGCCGAAACTCTTCAACGTCATCCACTACGAGTGTTCTAAAGTGGCGCATCGCAGTGTTGGAGTCTGGCCCGTTTTCCCCCGGAAAGCAATACGTTGTTTCTCGCGTTTGGGGCAACATTCTGCTTAGTTTTTCAACAAAATTCCTCAAGTTTCTTGGCAGTTAAAATGCAGTGTTATGCCAGTCCGCGCTATATCCCGATACCTAGGAAACACGCGGTCTTCGCAGGCGAGCACTGTCAAACCCGACAGGGTCCGAAGTGGCGTACCTCGGTTGGAATAATTGGCCCGTTTGACTTTCAGATCATGGATAGCCCTCGTCAGCGTAGGCGAGGGGTGCTAACTGATCGATTGAGTAAGGAGCACTTATCCTGCCTTCGCTTGAAAATTCGCGGTTTCCAACGGAACGCGAGCGAAAATAGTTGTTCCCGCTCCGGGTTGAGTTTTGACCTCCAAGCGGCCGTGTACTATCTGAAGTCTCTCTCTCATGCTGATCAATCCGAGACCTTGCCGCGAGAAACCTTCGTGTTCATCGAAACCTTTCCCGTCATCAGACACCGTTAATTCCACTCCGTCTGTAGTTCCGCGCAAGTTCACCCGAAAAAGTTTCACTTCACTGTACTTAATCGCGTTTTGCAGTGCTTCCTGTAATACTCGGAACAGACAAAGGGACACTTCTCTTGGCATCGTCGATGGAACTGCCGAGTGACTGAACAATATTTCCACCTTCGCGTTTTCAGAGACCTCTTTACAGAAGCTCCGGGTTGCAGCAGCCAATCCCAGATAGTCAAGCTTTGAGGAATGCAACCGGTGAGACAGTGCCTGCACATCCCTGGAAATCTCAACGACCTGTGCCTGTGCACTGCTCAGGCGTTCCGAGAAACTTGGTTGGAGCTTTTCCTTACTCCATTGATCCAGCTTGACAGCTAACAACGCAAGTCGCTGGTTGACATCGTCATGTAACTCCCTGCCAATCCAGGTGCGTTCTTCCTCGTGAGCCTCTATCAATTTGCGGCCCATCGTCGAGAGTGCTGCCTCGGCGTATTTTCGCTCCGTGATATCGATGCAGCATCCGATATAGCCGACGAACGAGCCATCCGGATTAAACCGGGGCACACCCCTATCGAATATCCAACGGTACTCTCCGTCGCTGCGGCGCAATCGATATTCCATCTCGAATGGTTCTCTCGTTTCGAATGACTCCGTGTACGTTCTTAAGCAGTTAGCGACATCTTCGCCGTGGATGCCTTCAGCCCAACCGTTGCCGAGTTCTTGCTCGAGCGTCCGGCCCGTGAAATCGAGCCAGGGCTTGTTGACGTAATCGCACAACTTGTCCGTGCCGGTCGTCCAGATCAGCACAGGCGCAGTATTAGCAACCAGGCGGAAACGCTGCTCGCTTTCCCGAACTTGCTGCTCCAGTAGCTTCGTATCAGTGACATCTGTCGCCATGCCCAGCATCCGAATGGGTTCGCCATTTCCGCCGTAGTAGAACTCTCCGCGGGCTGTTACCCAACGCACCATTTGGTCATCTCGAATCACGCGAAATTCCGCGACGTAAGGTTTTCGTTTCAGCCTTGAGTCGGCGAAAGCCTGCGAGACTAGATCCCGGTCGTCCGGGTGGATTCGGCGGCGAAAATCGACCATGGTTCCATCGAAGGTGTCCGACGCCATTCCGAACATGTTCTGCAGATCGCCGAACCAGTGATCGCGCCCACTTCTTACGTCCAAATCCCATCCCACAGACCGTCCGGATTCCACTGCCATGCGAAGACGATCATAGGCAATCGCTAAGTCTCCCTCAGCCTTTTTTGCCCTTCTTCGTTGCCAGAGCAACCCAAAAATCAGCAACGCTTCTAGCAGCATCAGAGAAATGCCGCTGATGACATACCACTTGTAAAGTTCCCAGAACGTTGGCTGCCGGTTTAGCACGATGCTGCCCGGCGGCAGACTGCTTTCTTTGATCCCCCATCGCTTGAGAGCAGACCAATCGAACATGTACTGATTCTTGCTCCTCGCGATGGCGAGATCCTGCGGTCTCTCGCCGTTGAGAATTCGTACAGCCATTCCGGCGGCGGCGGAAGCATCATCGGCCCAGTTAACCAGGTGCCCGCCCACCGCTCCTTTCCTGAGATCCACGTCGTCCATGACGAACACCGGTGCGTTCGCCGCACTAACTACCAACGGTACCGCTTGCGTAGCATCAATGAAGCGTTCGCCGGCGGTATCTTGGGAAATTGCAGTGTGATAGACGATCGTATCGCTCGGCAGATTCCTCAATCGCTCCAGCAGCGTGGGCATGCGCAAGTCGGTGAGATATGTGAAGTCAATCCGCGATTCGTAGTCATGGAAACTCTCTTTAGCGATCGCTTCCCATCTGTAGTCAAACCTACCCGTGCCGCCCGTGACTATGACGTGTTTTGTCCGAGGTAGTAACCGCAGCGCCAGATTCAGAGTCTCCTCTGGTCGCACCCTGCCTAAAACACCCGTAACCTGCATCTCCGATCTCAATTGGCCAGGGGTTTCCCCTAGAATTGCGCAGAAAACGACTGGCGTATCCCGAAGGAATCTTTCCCTCAACCCGGCAAGGAATTTGAGGGAATCCGGGCCGGCGGCAATAATCACATCTGGTTTGCGCTCTGAATATCTTCGAACAAACTCTTCTCGAAATCGCCGTTGAAAATCCTCGTCCGGAAATAAGGTGACCTCCAGACTTTCTTGGTAAAGCTCAATGTGGTATGGCGATATTTGTAGACCTGCGACTAGTGCTTGATCGATTTCTGCGAAGCCGGGTGACGAGATAATGCCAAGATCATTAAGGATGAGGACGCGTCGGGTTTGCGTACTCGTCTGCGCCGCAGCACTAGAATGCGGCACGACAACAACTACTGCTGCAACCAGAACCGCTAGCAGGAGACTTTGTTCTTTGCGTCCGAGCGGGACGTCTCCGACGTATTGCAATTTCACACCTCTAAGGGACATAAGACAATTGCAACAGAAGAGAAAATCCGAATAACGATAGAGCGTGATGATTGCAGTGTCCAGCCAAGTTTAGCGAAAGTACTAGTGCAGCCGACTAGTAAAAGTACCAGTTACGGATCCAAACGATTACCAGTACAGTTCTTCCGCGCCTCGCAGCGTAACGGCATGAGCCGACTCCTACAGCAGTGCCGGGACGCTACGTCTTAGCTCCTGTGTGGAGTTACGCTACGCGCGTGCGCGCTTGTGTGTCTGGTTCATCCCTTATGAGCGATGAATTCCATGCCTATAAGCCAAAATGGCTTTGGCGTAGAACGGTGCTATTGGTGACTCTGGCGGCGGCTGTACTCGGTTACAGCCGCTTACAAGGCCAGACTGCTTCGAGCGGCGCGCTCACCGGGGTGGCGATTGATCCAACTGGAGCTGTTTTGCCGGATACGATTGTCCAGCTTGTCAATCAGGACAATGGCATGGTTGAAACTGCCACTTCTGACAACGATGGAAGATTCCATTTTCTCCTGCTTTCGCCAGGGAAGTATGAGGTACAAGCACATAGTCCCGGCGCCGGCGCGCTCATCGGCAAAACATTGATAAATGTCAGCGTCGCTGACGTTTTACACATCGAGCTACATCTGCGAATTGAAACTGTATCCCAGAGCGTAAATGTGACTGCGTATCGACCCAACGTCCAGACTGACTCTTCCGCGATTGGGAAGGTAGTCAACGAGAAAGCAGTCAGCACTTTGCCGCTGGTGACGAGAAATTTTGCGCAAATAGCAAGCCTTTCTCCTGGAATACTGAGCGGGGTCTACAACGCGGGAGAGCTTGGCTTGGGTGGATCCGCGCTATCACAGATTGCGAAATCCAATGACGGGATTTACGTGCACGGAGCTAGATCCTATGACAACAATTTCCAGATTGACGGAATAAGTGTAAGTGATGTGCAGGGGAGTGCCGCCGGCAGCGGTGGCATTCCACTTCCGAGCCCCGACAGCCTTCAGGAATTCAAGGTGCAGACCGGACTATACGACGCTGCCTATGGACGCTACGGCGGGGCCAACATCAGCGTGATTACAAAAACGGGGAGCAATGCGTTTCACGGTACGGTTTTCGAGTTTCTTCGCAACGAGGCCCTGAATGCCAATGATTTCTTTTTGAACCAAAATGGTCAGCCGCGCCCTGTCCTTAGGCAGAACCAGTTTGGGTTTGCACTAGGTGGGCCAATCAAGAACGACAAACTGCTTTTCTTTGGTTCCTATCAGGCTACTCGCCAAACAAACGGGATTGCCGCGGGTCAATCGAGGACAGCTTGTACCGCCAGTCTGATCGAGCCGCCTCTGACGAATGACCGCTCACCTGCTCAACTAGGAAGCATGTTTGGAGAAATGACCGGTGCGCAAGGGGGCCTCGCGATCAAACCGGATGGATCCAATATCAATCCCTCAGCGCTGGCCCTCTTGAATCTCAAACAGCCCGACGGAACCTTTCTAATTCCCACGCCGCAAACGGTGAATTCCGCAAAACCATTTTCCCAGCAGGGCTTTTCTGTATTCAGTGCTCCTTGCCATTTCAACGACGACCAATTCGCAACGAATGCCGACTATCTTCCTCGACCGAATAGCAAGCTTTCCGCTCACTTCTTTTTCGCCAACGATGATCAGACGGTTACTTTTCCCGGTAACGGGCTCAATCCGACAGGCAACATCCCTGGATTCCCAAGTCCAAGCGATTCTGAATTCAGAGTCTTTTCTCTCTCTCACAGCTATACATTCCGCAACTCATGGCTTAACGATGCTCGGATCGGGTATGTCCGTACGAGGACCAGCACGGAAGCCAGAACACCGTTCAGGTGGTCCGACATAGGGGTCGCAGAAGGGGGAATGAGTCATAACAACGAGCTTCCCAGCTTGGATATTCTTGGTTCCGCGAGCATCGCTTCCGGCTTTCCACGAACGATTGCACAAAATAGTTTCGTCTTCAGCGACGATCTAAGTTTTGTTCGCGGTCCCCACACCGTACGACTGGGAGGTTCTGTCACCCGCCTGCAGGATAACGTCAATCTCGTGGGCCTCGGATCCTTTTTGCACTTTCTCAGTTGGCCGGACTTTCTTCTAGGCCTTAGTGCGGATGACAATCATTCAGACTTCAGCAACGTATTTGCTTCATTTGATGATTTTGGTCTTACAAATCGTGAATTCAGGGTTTGGGAGGGATCGTGGTACGCACAAGACGATTACAGGGTCATCAAGTCGTTCACTTTGAATCTTGGTCTCCGTTACGAGCACCTCGGCCAATTTGGAGACAAACTGGGCCGAAACGCGAGCTTTGATATCGAAAAGGCCGATCCAAACCCTTCAGTAATTGGTAGCCAAGGAGGTTACGTCGTTGCTTCCAACTTTTCAGGTGTTCTCCCGCCAGGAGTAACTCGGTCCTCTAATACCTTCGGCAATGATGGATCGGGACAAAACACGATTGCACCGCGGATCGGGTTTGCCTGGCAGTTATTTTCCAACAAGAATCAAGCGGCACTTAGAGGCGGATATGGGATCTATTATTCCAGACCCACTGGCCAAGCCTTTTATCAAAATATATTGGGTGCTCCGTTCTCGGTGTTTCGATTAAATGCTGGAGCAGCAAACGCCAACGCGACATTTCAAGCACCCTTTCCGCAGCCTTTTCCTACGCCTGAATCCTTTCCTATGTTCCCCATTTATTCGCCGAACAGCACAACGACGATTTATTCCGTGGCCTCCAACTTTCGTCCTGCTGTCATTCAGCAGTTTTCTGTGAACCTTCAGTCCGAACTTTGTTCGGGTTGTCTTCTGGAAATTGGATACTTTGGCACTCATGGCACACATCTGGTCCGTCAACGTTCTCTGAATCAGGCTCTTTCGGCCTCCACTGGGAATCCGATTAGGGGAGAAATCGCAAATACTGTCGCCAATATTCCGCTGCGAGTTCCAATTCTTGGGGTTCCTTCGGATTCTCTGATTGAGATGGAATCCGAGGGTCGCGACTGGTACAACGGGCTTGAAGCAAGCTTCGCCAAGGCCCTGCGCCACGGGCTTCAATTCCTTGCTTCCTATACCTTCTCAAAAACGCTGGACACTGATGGTTTCGACATCAACGCAACTTCTTCGGGGAATGCACTGACCCTGGGAGACCAAGATTCTCCTCGACAGCGTTGGGGGCGAGCCAGTTTCGACCGAACTCACCGATTCGTCCTCAGCGAAACCTGGGATCTGCCTGGTCCGCACACCGGACTTGGTCACACACTCCTGGGAGGATGGAATCTCGCTTCAGTCATAACCATCCAGTCTGGCACTGCCTTGACCATCGCTGATACCAACGCTCAAAACGTCTTTGGCATAAGCGAGGATCGGGCACAACTGACGGGAACCTGTTCGAAAGGTCAGCTAGTCAGAGGTGGGCCAATCGAGTCGAAATTGGGTGCCTATTTCGATGACTCATGTTTCACGAAGCCGCCGATTATCGGTGCAGATGGCATTGGAACAGGTTTCGGGAATAGCGCGACCGGAGTTGTGGATGGCCCTCCGCAAGGCAGTCTGGATCTCGCAATCTCAAAAGGCGTTCATCTGAACTGGCCTCGCGAGAAATGCGAACTGCGCATTCGAGCCGAGTTTTACAATGCGCTCAATCATCCGCAATTTGCGAATCCCGATTCGAACTTCACATCACCGACATTCGGAGTCATCACAAGCACATCGGTAAACGCGCGCGTGGGACAGTTGGCGGTGAGGCTGGCGTTTTAGCGTACGACGAAGCTGGAGATCCACACTACCTCGAAAAGCGAACTCCGATGCCCAAAGAGATCGTCGAGTGGCTTCGTGCTGGGATATCTACCTGCTCAGACGAAGTGCAAATTGAACAACCCTGGGATCAGTCACCGTAGCGTTAATACTGCCGAAGGCGGTTGAACCGAAGCTGCCATTGGGCTGAGCAAAGGCTGGCGTATTGGTTACGTCGAAGACTTCTGCACGAAACTCCAAGTCTGTTCGCTCTGAAAGCTTAGTGTGTTTCACGAGCGCCAAGTCTAGATCGCGATACGTCGGGCCTCGGACTGGATTTCGTGAAGCGTTCCCAATCGCAAACTGCGCAGTGGTCGTGAAGGCGCTCGTGTTGAAATATTTTTGCGGGGTGCGCTGATCAGACGGCAGAGTAGGGTTGCCAGCGATCGTCGGCCGCTGTAGCGAGAACCCCGCGAAGGAATTCGAATTTGTGGCTTGTGTAACTGTGACAGGCATGCCCGATTGAAGCAAAGTGATTACATTGAGCGCCCATCCGCCTAAGAATTTGTCCATGACGCCGGACGACGCGAAGCGATGACCTCGACCTGCTGGCAATTCGTAGATCGCACTAATCGAAGTCACATTCGGCATGTCGCCATTGGAAGAGTCGCGTTCCAGGCCGGGCTGGAATGTGTCTGCAGCGACCAGGCTGTTTGAATTCGGCGAGGAGAGTACCGTCGTGGAGAATACTGCCGACGCGGAATCAATGAGCTTCGAATGAGTGTAGCCAAACAGCAGGTACAAGCCGTGGCTGAAGCGTTGTTCCAGTTTTGCCTCGAGCGCGTGATAAACGGTGCTTCCCGTGTTGTTGCGGTAGGTCGCCACATTCAGAAACCGTGGGTAGGGTTTGAGTAATTGCGCCGCGCTTACCTTCGGTCCTCCAATCGAACTGGATATCGGTAATTCGCCGAAATAAGGGTTCGGCACCTGCGTAAGTAACGATGAACCTTGCGCAAGCTGTTCGAGGGTCAACTGATTCAGATTCGAATCTGGAATTCCGACGTGCACGATGTGCGACCCGACATAAGCGACTTCGAAGGAGAGGCTGTTTGTAATCTGGCGCTGCACCGCCAGGTTCCACTGCTGTGAATACCCCGAGCCAGACTCGCGGTTCGCTGTATAAACACTCTGACCCAGTCCCGCATCCGGCGTCAGAGGTATCGGCGCGACCCTCGGTCCACCCGAGAGAGCGAACGCAGCGTTCACGTTATCCAATGTCTTTTGTTGTACGTTCTGGATGAACGGGAATTGTGGAGTCGTAAATGGAGTTGTGATGCCGGACTGATCGATGAACACAATCCCATAGCCGGAACGCAAAACAGTTTTGGGCGTCATCATAAAAGCCAAGCCGACGCGTGGTGCCACGTTGTCGTAATGTAATTCGCGAGCGCTGCGAGGAAATCCATTCTTGCCCAGGTAGTCGAGCTGTTGAGTTTCCAGATTGAAGACAGCACCTTGATCGTTCACTTCAGTGGAAGGATGATGCAGCGTCCAGCGCGCGCCAAGATTCAGGATCAGTCGATTCGTAAGGCGCCAGTTGTCCTGTACATAAAACTCCTGGATCTGATCGCGCGGTCGAATCTTGCTTTGTTGCAGGTCGATCTGGAAATTGTCGACTTGTCCAAGCAAGAAGCTGGCGAACGCGTTGCCAGTTCCTGTCGCTCCCTGCTGGTTCGTGCCGGTGACCGTGAAGGCGAACGCTCCCGTGGGATTGGGCGGTGCCACCGCGTTGAGTTGGTACCAACGAAAGTCGACACCTCCCTTGATCGTATGGCGCCCGTGCGTGTACGAGAGACCGTCCACAACTTGCCAAACACCGGTCTGAAACCGCGAGGAGGTGTTGGCAGAAGATCCCACTTGTTGAAAACCAGTGATGGTGAAGAGAGGCAATATGTCGTTGAATGCCGCATTCGTGGGAATGCCGGGAATTCCCAATACAGCGGAAGCCGTGTCGCCAAGGGAGATACCCAAGCTCGAGTTTCCCCGCCGCGTGTAACCCAGCCGCAGGTCATTCAGTAGATGACCCGAGAAAGTATGTGTTTCGCTAAACACTGCTTGCTGCCCAAGGACGTTCGACAACCCCAACACGCCCCCCGTCCCAATCACAGCTCCGGTCAGCGCTCCGCTACCGTCTGGGAATGGAGTGACGGGCTGTTCTACGTCATGGAAGTAGGAGTAACGCCCAAACGCACGGTCGCGATCCGTGATCGCTCCATCTACTCGAATGTCAAATTGGTTCTGATGGTCGTCGTCGTTTGCGGTGCGGCTGTAGTTGTTCGACGTGGCTGTCGGATTGGTCGGCTCCGGAATTCGCGACAAGAGCGCCGTCGCAGCCGGGTCCAAGGAAACATTGATGACATCGTTCGGGAACTCCTGACGCACGAATTTTCCGTTAACAACTGTCGTGGTTCCAGGATCGTAAATAGGGGCGACGCCGGTGAAGATGCCTTGCCTTTCGGCAAGAGTCGGGACTGTAGAAATTCGAGTAACGCCAATCGACTGCTTTACGCCCTGGTAACCTCCAAAAACAAATAGACGATCTCGCAGGATCGGTGCTCCGAGGCTTGCGCCGTAAAGATTGCGCCGGTATTCGGGCTTGCGAGCGCTGGTTGAGAAATAGTTGCGTGCGTTCAGGGCTTCATTCCGAAAAAAGTCATACACACTTCCGTGGATCTCATTCGAGCCTGAACGCGTCGCAACGTTTACGACTCCGCCGTTGAAACGGCCGAACTCAGCAGAAACATTGTTGGCTTCGACTGTGAATTCCTGGAGGTCGTCGATGATAGGGAAAAACGCGACTTGGCCGGGTTCGGGTTGCAGTGCCGAAATTCCATCGTAAAGATATTCGTTTGTACGAGGACGTCCGCCATTGATGCGCGGAAGGACGGTCCCAGGTGGCAGAGCAACCCCGGGCGCTAACGTAGTGAGTTGCACAAAGTTGCGGGAGTTTAGCGGCATCGCAACCACCGCTTTCTCTGGAATGTTGGTTTGAATATTGCTGGTTTCAGACTGAAATGCACGTGTAGTCGCGGTCACCGTAAGCGACTGTTGATCGTTTCCGATTTTAAGCGCGAGATCGACGCTCTCAGTCTGGCCGACCGCGAGGTAAACGTGGTTAAGGCTCAGTTTCTGAAAGCCAGATGCAACAACTTCTACCTGGTAGTCACCCGGATTGAGGTCTCCGAAAACATAGTCCCCGGAAGTAGAGGTGGCAGTCTGCCGATGAATGTTCTTCGATGTTTCGGTAAGTTCGATGCTGGCTTCGCTGACCGCGGCTCCTGAAGGGTCCGATACGTGTCCGCGGACGCTCGCACGCACCTGTCCGAAGCCGGGGAATGATGCGATCGCTATGAGGAGCACGGCGTAGGCAAATCGGCGCGGAACCATGTTCTCTGCTCTCAAGGAGTATCTCCAAGAATCCGAAAAGTGTATATTACAGATGATTAGGATGTCGAATTCGATACTCTAATCGACAGCTTGCTTTGTTTGACCGCTATGACTTTGCGACTGTACGATTCGGCTTCAAATGCACAAAAACCGTAGATTTCAATCGTCACAGCCGCAAACGGAAGAGTTTCTGAAGCCCCGTGAAGCGGCGGTAGAACTTCGGATCAGTTTCCCAACGATCAAGCAGTGGATCTACAAGAAGAAAATTCGAAGTATTCGCACGGCGGGTGGGCACCACCGCATTCCGCAGAGTGAGGTCGACAGACTGTTGTTTCGCACGAGAGGTAAAACTGCTCCTGAGCGAAGTATGGTTGTGCGCCGCCTCAGTGGCAGAAATCAGTTAGTCGGGCGAATCGAGAGTGTGCAGATCAGTGGCCTTATGGCTGAGGTGGTCGTTTCGATCGGCGATCAGCAGATCACGTCGATTATCACCGCACGATCGGCTCGGGAAATGAATCTGAAACCGGGCCAAACCGCGGCCGCATTAATCAAGGCGACAGAAGTGATGATTCTCCGGGTGTGACATGAAAAGAGTGTTGCGGCTGACCGGCCCGCTGATCCTTCTCATCTTCGCAAACACCTATCTGCACGGGCAGCAATTGGTCGTGCAGGCCGACTCTCGAAAACAAACTCTGAGTCGCGCAGATCTTGAAGCGTTACCCCATGTAAGGGTGACAGCGTCGGAGCACGGTTCTCCTCCTGTGAGCTTTGAGGGTGTCACGCTCAAGAGTGTGCTAGAGAAGGCTGGCGTTCCCTTCGGAGAATCGATGAAGGGCAAACGACTCACGAATTGCTTGCTGGTTGAGGGCGCAGATGGCTATCGAGCCGTGATCGCATTGCCGGAATTGGATCCCGCATTCACGGACAAGCAGACAGTGCTCGCCTTTCTGCGGGATGGCAAGCCTCTCACTGAGAAAGAAGGGCCATACCGCATCGTCATTCCTGACGAAAAGAGGATGGCTCGTTGGGTCAGGCAAGTGACGACGCTCAAGATCGTCGATGTGCAATGAACCAGGTCAATCCTTCTGAATCATGACTTCGGTAGCTTTGACAACGGCGGTGACGGTGTCGCCTTTCTTTAACTTCAGTTCGTCAGCGCTGCGGCGTGTAAAGCACTCTCGATGAGGTTGTCCCCAACACGCACGACGACATGGGCATGATGTCGCCGAGCTGAACTTCTTCTATCTTTCCGCGCAATTTGTTGCGTGCTGATATCGCCATGTAGGCATTATAAAGTGCGCCAGGAGTGGACAATACAGTCCACTGAAAAGAGTCAAGGGTTTGAACAGGCTATCTGTCAAATGACAGACCCACCCCTGCCGAAGGCAAAGGTGGGACATTGTGCATCACGCTTTCGACTAGTTGCTCAAAACAGGGACGACTTTCACGATTGTGAGGTTGCAGTCGCCGTCATTGTTCGTGCAATCTGTCGGATCCTCGCCTACGATCCAGTAATTCGGATGCAACGCTGTACCGCCATCCTTGAACACCACGAAATCGTGATCCCCTTGATTCCCTCCAGACTCGGTGCACTTTCCGTCGTTCAGGTTGAATAGCGTATATGCGTAACAACCGTGCAGTGGCAGCGAGGCATTTCCGCATGGAGGGTCTGAGTTATCCGGGTTCGAACCATCCGGACATGCCGGCTCGCTCACGTCGCTGTAGTAATAGCCGAAATACCTGGGTGGCGTGAAAGTGACGCTTTTGCCGACTGGATCTGGCGTCAGACTTCCCGTCGGTTCGCCACTGCCCTGGAACAGTATGTGTCTGGTCCCGACTGCGGAACCGCTTGCATTCGTTTCAAACCAGCCAAATTCGTTGATTTCTGTCGGGTTCGCTGAAAAATTCAGGTACAAAGTTGCTCTCAGTCGCCCACCCGTACTCCTGAAATAAACGGTGTTGTCGCGGGAACCGCCTGTGTCGTTTACCGAGTCGTAAGGCGTTCCCCAAAACGGCAACGCCCCTGGGGCCGACGCTGCGCTGCCGAGTCCCTGGCAATCGCCGGTCGAGGTCAGGCAGAATCCCGCGTTCTTGTCCGCAGGCGTTCCCCCATAAGTGTTGCTGAAAGTCTCCCAGGTAACGTCCCAGTAAGGTGCAGAGTTGTCGTTCAAATCGGACGGAATTGTGTTGTTGTCGCCTATTGTCCAGGTCTGCCAGCCGGCTCCGGAACTGCCGATCACGGTCTGACCATAGGACGTTCCACAGATCAAGGCTGCGGCAATTGCAGCCTGCAGGAAAAGAGTTCTCGAAAGTGTCATGGCGCATCCCTCCTTAAGGATGTGTATGGACGAAGGTTGAACTTCGTCGTACAGGTTGACCTAGAGTTAAGAGCCCAATTCAGGTGTGGACAAACAACGACGGGTTCGGGCCCAAACTACTAATGGAAGAACTAAGTCCGGGGGGAACTCACAACTAACTTGATATCGCTCCTGGGGAAGGAAGCGGATAACATTGCTGCGCATACAGCCTATAAATTAATTCAATGGCGAAGTCAAGTTGAAATCAAGTAAAGGCTCGCGACCGTTCTAAATTTTATACACTTTGAAAACTTTGGAGTGGGAATTTGTGACGCCAACCATACGGAAGATGACAAATTCTTTGCAAATGCGTGACACGCCGCACTGTCCTCTCCGCTAGTCTCAGCTGTTCAAGCTCACACAGAGAAGTAACCGTCTACTCTCCCCGAGCGAACGTCTCAGTGTGTCTACGAACCGCGCGTCCATAACTGTGGAAACAACATTTATCGCAATCAAGAAGGAGAACACAGAAGTGTCCAGTTTGAAATCCGGAATTCCCAATCTCAAAGCCGACTATGCTTTGGGACACTCGTCTCGTGAATTGGATCGCCTCACCTTTCAAGGCGCCGTTTTCGCTCCGCATACCCGTCACCTACTTACAGAAGCTGGCATAACAAGGGGCATGCGAGTACTCGATGTCGGCAGCGGCTGCGGAGACGTCAGTTTCCTGGCAGCTGACCTGGTTGGTTCGAACGGATACGTCTTGGGCGTAGATCGCTCGCCTGCCGCCGTGGAAAGGGCCAGAAGCCGTGCCTATCGACGTAATCTCAGTAACGTTTCGTTTGAACTCGGCGATCCAGCCACGATGCACTTCGAAGGGTTGTTTGACGCGATCATCGGTCGGTTCGTATTGATGTATCAGGACGATCCGGCGAACAGTCTGCAAAAAATGATGCGACATTTGCGCCAGGGTGGCTTGGTAGCGTTCCAGGAAGCCGACACGACTGCCTGCCGCACCTGGCCCGCGGTTCCTGTTTTTGATGAAGCGGCTCGCTGGCTCGCGGAAGGATTGCGCAGCGGCGGAGCCCGCCCTGAACTTGGTCTGGAAATACATTCTGTATTCGTCGATTGCGGCTTGCCGGCGCCTCGCATGCGCACGGATGTGCTCGTCTCCGGCGAAGCAGATAGTCCCGTCTACAAATTACTCGCCGAGGCAGTGCGCAGTTTGGCGCCGACGCTGGAAAAGTCGAAGATTGCGTCTGCGGCTCAACTGAAGATTGATACTTTGGCAGATCGCATGCGAACGGATGTGGCCGCAAAACGAGCCATCGCGATGTCTTATGGACTCGTTGGCGCCTGGGCCAGAAAACCGTTCACGCAGCACTCGCAAATCATCAGTTTGGAACCGGCCAGGCCACGATTGCTAAGCGGAACTGATGCGCATGACGACATGTAAGAGCGCAGAAGAGATTCCTGGCTTGCCGCGAACAGGCTTCAACTTATCGTCGCGCCTTTGCCCACTCAATCCATTTTATGTAGTCGGGCGTTTTCCCCGGCGGATCGATGTTGTATGGCTTGTCGTGATAGAAATGCCAATGACCGTGTTCGCCCAGCGCGTTCTGGATATTTCGCCGCGTGTCAGAGATCACAAACCTGTCGCCGAAGCCACGAAACACGGAATAGCTTTGCCCGAATGCCATCCCGTCGATCAGTTCGCTCACGTTATCAGCCTGCGAACACTGCCAAAGTCTTGTCCTTATTTCCCTCTGCTGTTCCGCTGGCTTCGGAGGGTTGCTACCTGAGCCCGGAAAAACGATGAATGGTACTGGATGACCTTCCTGATTGTTCCCGGGAAACAATCTTTGGAAGACCTGCGTCGATACTTCTCCGACCTTCTCTTGCGCGCCTGAATCGCCGTAAAAGAATGCTTCGCTCGTGGCTGTGTCGTTGCGGATTGCAACGCCAAAATTTCCCAACTTGACGCCCAGCCCGGCCAAGGGAGGTGTCAGCGCAGCATACGAAACGGTGGTCGCGTCCCAGTAGCTGCGCTGATCGGTCTCGACGAATGCCGAACTTGTTGCGGCTGAAGTACTGGAAACATAAAATCTGTTTCCAGGTTGGAATACTGGAAACGCTCCATTGCGGTCGCGCAGCGTCAAGCCCTGCGTATCATCGATGTCAAATCCGTCAGCTGCTGCTGCTCTGGAAACCACACCATGCCACTCCCAATTGTTCCCTGCTGCGTTAAATGTGGCGTGCTCGTCGCTGGTGCCATTTCTCAGACAATCCAGGCCGCCGTTTTTGCCATTCGGATTCGCCGGATTGAAACGAGCGTAGCAATTCGGCGCCCCGTCCACGTCCTGATTCAGAATGCATTGAAACACGATGGCTCGAAATTTCGACAGATACATCCCGTCTATTTGAACCAGGAATGATCCGCCTCTTGTTTCAAAGCTGCTGGCCGGCCGTGAATCCCAGTAGTGAAGAAGGCATTTGAACTCCATGGCCCGTGTCGCCGAGGTCGTCGCATCTCGGATGTTCGGGCTAGCCCGAGGCTAGCGAAAAACAAGACTTCGCCTTGTCATGCGCTTGCAAACGCTGTGCCATCTTTTCTTCCCTTTTTGCTCTCCTGGAAGTGAACCGTTTGCACCTTGCGCATCAATCCCCTCTACTGTAGGAATCGAAAACTGCACCCAAGAGCCGACATAGTTCAAGGAATCATCGATACCTTGCCGATTCCGTGAGCCAGAAGCCCGCTAGTCGTCGAAACGCTAAGCCGACAGAAAACGCGCCTGCAACGAATCTCTTGTCGCCGCTCAACCTGATGAACCTTTCAGGTTCCTTTCATCTTCAGCGTCTAACCTGATGGCTGCTCTTCGTCGACGCGTGTCAGGAGGACTAATGTCCATTCGAACTTTGCGTGCCTGCGTTCTGCTCGCTGTCGTTTCTTCCATTGTTGGTAGAGGAGCTCTGGCGCAAGAAAAATGGGCTGTCGAAAAAACGTTCCACGTTGGAGGGGAAGGCGGGTGGGACTACGTCACTCTCGATGCACAGAATCACCGGCTCTACGTTCCCCGAAGCTCCCACACAATGGTGATCGATGCCGACTCCGGAAAGACGCTAGCCGACATCCCAGGACAGCAGCATAACCACGGAGTCGCGCTGGCTCCAGCAGTCGGACGAGGTTTTATCACCGACGGCAGCGGCTCGATCGTGATTTTCGATCTCAAGACGAATGCCGTACTGGGTACAGTTGCCGCGCGGCCGGATGCCGATGGCATTATTTTTGACAAAGCCAGTGGTCTCATATTGGCCGTCTCCGGCGACGACGGAGTCCTGATGACTCTGAAACCTGACGTTGATCCAAAGAGTGCATCGATCGATCCACCCATCGATCTGGGCGGCAAGCCGGAGTTTCTCGCGTCCGACGAGGCTGGCAAGATCTATATCAATCTGGTCGATAAAAATCAGGTTGCTGTCGTCGACATCAAGACAAGAAAAGTTCTGGCACACTGGCCGGTCGCGCCCGGCGGAGCGCCCGTGGGCTTGGCTATCGACACTGCGCGGCACAGACTGTTCGTTGGATGCCGCAACCCCCAAAAGCTGATCGTGATGAGCACCGACGACGGAAAGGTACTCGCCGATCTGCCTATCGGCGCCGGCGTTGACGCGACGCGGTTTGATGGCCGGCAGGCATTTGCGAGCTGCCGGGACGGGAAGCTGAGCGTCGCAGCCGAAGTCAATGGCAAATTCGAGATTGTTGAAACGGTCGCCACCGCGCCCGGCGCGAGGACGATGGACCTCGATGCAGCCGCGCACAAGATTTACTTGCCGACCGCCGAGTTTGAGGAGCAGAAGCCGGGAGCCACGGGTCGTCCCGCTGCGAAACCAGGCACATTTGAAATCGTGGTTGTCGCACGACACTGATGTTGGAACTGCCATGCATTTGTTTTCATGAGGACTCCTGGCTCACATGACTCCGGAAGATCGACATCAAATGATCGAACTCTGCAAACGTATTGCCCGCGAGACAGATTTGAAAACACTTGCCGTCTACATTGACGAACTCAAAGGGATCATTCAGACAAAAATCATGGAACTACGCGAGGCTCACAAACGCCTGTCGAAATGAATTGTTCCGCGATACGGCGACTTACTCGTCATTGACTTCGAGGGACGCACAATCGAATGACTATCGAAACCTTCAGGTAGTTTTCATGTTCCTCCGCTAACGTCTTGCCGAAGTCAAAAATACGTTCAATACCCACTAGAGACCCCGGCATCCCGAGATGTCGGGGATTTTTTGTCAGATCCGCGTCGCGCTGATCCGCTCTCTGAAGTCGGCGGTCTCGGGTCACAGTTCCGATGCGAACGAACCATTACCTCCCGCAGAACGGACTAGTATCTCTTCTAGCGTAAGATAGAGTTTCTGGCACCGGGGGTTCGGAACGCCAGTTCCCACGCTGACATGTTAAAAGCGGTTCTACTCAATACTTGGCGCAAAGGCCAGGATTGGCAAAAGGCTAAGAGTTCTCTTCGTTTTTGGAACGTCATTGTCTTGGGTATTGCCTGCTTGTTAGGCGCGATTGCCGTTCTGCAATATCGCTGGACAGAGCAGCTTAGCGGCGCGATGGAACGCCGCATCAGAAGCAATCTTGATTCGTCCATGACTCAGTGGAGCCTCGACCTGTATGGAAGGCTTTCCTCCATATGCGTTGCCCTCCAGGTCGGCCCGGATTCGGGAGCATTTGGCATTTGGAACGACTACCTTCAGCGCTATGTCTTTTGGAGCCAAAAGGCAAAAGAGGCGACACTCATCGAGAACATTCACTCCGATCCAGCGCTGATCGAGAGTATCTACATCTGGGAGACCAGCAATCGACTCCATCCCCAGCTTCACCTCTTAAATCCGCAGACCAACCGGATTGAAGACGTTGCTGCTCCTGAGATTCTTAATCCCTTGCTAGCGCGTTTACGCGCACGATCTCTAACTCTCCCCCAGGCCCTTCGAGCCTGGGAAATGTCCGTTCCAGCCGCGAAGGCCACCGCGGGGATGTCCCTGCCCGTGGGCGTTCCGAACAGCCCGATTACGGGGTGGCAATTCGATGAGTCCATTCCGGCCATTGTCCATCCTCTCGTGCACCACGACAACGCGGATCACCACACGGAAACGATTAATTTCTCCGCAGATAAGCCGGTGGATTGGATCGTCGTAGTGCTCAATTGGAAAACGATCCGAGAGCGGATCTTGCCCGATTTGTCAAAACGCTATTTCAGTGACAAAGACGACGCTGCCTACAGTCTGGCGATCGTTTCTGGCGGAACACCCTCGCGCGTCATCTTTTCCTCAGACGATAATTCCCGGAATCTCGGCAATTCTTTGCCCGACTCTTCCATGAATATCTTTGGGCCCCCACCGGAGTCCATCGAAGGCCATGTCTGGGAGTCCTTGAAGAACGCTGAGATGCGAAAACAGGGAGATTCGACTAGTTTCTCAGGACCCGCATGGTTCCCGGTCATCCAGTATGAAAGTGGAACCCCACCGTGGTTGCTGGTGGTGAAACGTCGAACCGGCTCTCTAGAGTCTGTTGTGAACCGAGTCTGGCGCGCCAATCTTGCGACCGGGTTGGCTATTCTCTTGCTCTTGGCGGTCAGCGTCACGCTAGTTATTTTTGCCACGCGCCGTCTTCACCGCATCGCACTTCTTCAGATGAACTTCGTCGCCAGTGTTTCCCATGAACTTCGTACGCCTTTGACCGTGATGATTTCCGCGGCCGAGAACCTTGCAGACAATGTCGTTGAGGATCCAGCCGAGATCCAGGAGCATGGCGAAGTAATAATCGGCCAAGGGCGAATGTTGATGGATCTGATCGACCGGATTTTGCTCTTCGCGGCGGGTAGCAGCGGAAAACACCTGCAGGCCCTACGCCCAGTTCATGTTGCCGATGTGATGAAACAGGTGCGACGCAATGTTGCCCGGCTGGTTCAGACCGCCGGAATTGAGGTCGAAGAACGAATTCCCGCAGACCTGCCTCCCGTTATGGCTGATCCCGGACTGCTCGCGCAATGCTTACAGAATCTGATTGTGAACGCGATCAAGTACCGCGGTGACAGCCATTGGGTTGGTTTGTCGGCGGAACTCCATCCCGGCTCAGGCCGCATGCGAGAAATATGGATCAATGTCCAGGACCATGGAATGGGCATCAGCGAGCAGGATTTGATATACGTCTTCGATCCGTTTTATCGTAGCCCCGAGATGCTGGAGACTCATGTGCAGGGAACTGGTTTAGGCCTGACAGTAGCCAAGCGCTGCATTACCGACATGGGTGGGAGGCTCGTTGCTGCCAGTAAGCTCCGTCAGGGAAGCACATTTACCGTGCAATTGCCGGTCGCGGAATCCTTTCAACGCGAATCCACGCTTTCCGGTTCGGTGATCGCTCGGGGAGGATCCGAATGAGCGAAAGCATTTTGCTCATCGAAGACGAACAGGAGCTCTGCAGAGTCCTTACCCTCCGATTGAACAAGCGGGGCTACGAAGTCGACACGGCGGCTGACGGTGTGAGCGGCTGCAAGAAGGCTCTAGGGGCGTCATTTGATCTGATCATTCTGGATATCGCTCTTCCCCAGCGCAACGGTCTCGACGTGTGTCGTGACCTCCGGCAAGCCGGTCTGGCCACTCCGATTCTCATGCTTACTGCTCGCACCCAGATTGCGGACAAAGTGGTGGGTCTCAAACTTGGCGCAGACGACTATGTGACCAAGCCCTTCTCTTCCTCTGAGTTGATGGCTCGCATCGAGGCGCTGTTGCGCCGGCCTCCCCTACAAACAAATCAGCTTGTACATGACTTTGGCACCGTGCGCATCGACCTGCGGCGTATGGAAGTGAAGCGCAATGGCAAACTCGTTCGCCTTACCGCTCGCGAGTTTCAACTCCTTCGCTACCTCGTAGAAAGGCCCGGTATTGCCGTTGCGCGGAAGGAACTCTTACGCTCGGTCTGGGCATACGATGCCGACAGTTTCACGCGAACAGTGGATGTTCATATTGCCGGGTTGCGAAGAAAGCTGGAGGACGACCCTGACTCGCCTCATTTGATTGTCACCGTTCCCGGCATGGGATATCGATTCGACGGTGAGGCAAAGTGATCTGCAACGGAACGAAACGTTTCGAGATTCACCCAAATCTTGAGTTCAGAACCACCCCAAGTCGGGGCAGGACCAAGCGATCCCGCCCGACCGGGGCGTTCGATGTTACTTAGTCACCATCTCCATCACTTTGAGTAGAGCTAACCTCGGGAGCGGGTGTCCCCTTCAGTCCTTCCCAAAGGATCTTGTTATACAGTTCAGTCGGAACTCGGTCTTCCGCCGAGAAATCAAAGCCGCGGGTCTTGTCAGCCCACCACGCCGCGGTGTGAGTCGTTTTCAAGTCCGGACCAGCAACAAAGTTCACTTTCTTCGTATCCAGTCCAAGGTCGGTCAGCTTCAGGAGGGTGGATGCACTGGCGTCAAACGTCCAGCGGCCCGACGAGCGCGTTTCGAAAACATCTGCCATCGGGCGCGCGTAGTACGTATTGAGGTTGAGGTGTTCAGTGCCCAGAATGTCCTCCATCGTTCGCAACACATTCGGTTGACTGTAGCGAGTGCTCACTACAGCGTGTTTCCTCACGTACGGACCCACAAAATACGTCGTGGCGCGATGCGAGTCCACGTGATCCGCTCCGTCTTGCGAGTCGTCCTCGATGATGATGATCAGAGTGTCCTTCGCATAGGGGCTACGGGCCACCGTCTGAACCAACAAGCCGACAGCGTAGTCGTTATCGGCCTGTTGCAATTCCGGAGTGTTCACCCCACCCAGTGCCGATCCGAAGCTGCCGGTGTGATCGTGGCTGAGGCCGCGAATCATCTCTAGCGTTGGCAGATTGCCATTCTGAACGAACTGCTGGAACTCTCGGTTCCATTCATTGAAGCGCCAAAAATCCGGATACACCTGGTCGTAAGCGCGGAAATACGGATCATAGAATCCGTTCTGATTGATCACCGCATTCGCCGCCGTAGTCTGGATGATGCCTGCGGCGAATGGATCCGTGACCGGGTTCTGGATCGTCCCAACACTCCCCGGCGTGTTCGCCATCCAGCCATAGTTGCGAACCGTCCCGCCGGCGTTTAGCACAGCGTTGAAGATGTATCCCTCCTGGTAACCGGTCGGACCGTCGGTCGCTGCGTGGTCGCCGTCACCCGCCAGGATATTTGCCGCGCCGCCGCTCATCCCTGAAGTCAAGCTGCTGTAGGGCGTAGTTGCTCCGGTCGGATCGAAGAACAGATCACGCTCGGCAACTGTACTCAGGTTGCTGGGAATATTCCGGTTCTGGCCTTCACCTTCGTACGAGAGGCCGCGGTTCACGCGTGCATAGTTGATCTGCTGCGTCAGCGTTTCCGTATTAGTCACGCGGCCTCGCATCGTCCACGACCAGCCGTCCATCGATCCGTCGCCAGGATCCATGAAGTTATCCAGCGTGACGAAATTCGATGCGATGCTGTGGAAGCTGGGCGTGACCAGTTTGCCGAAAAGAGCCAGTGAAGGTTCTCCGTTCGATCCATTCCCGAGATCACCCAGAATCTGGTCGAAGGTGCGATTTTCCTTGACGATATAGATAACGTGCTTGATCTTGCCGTGAAGGAAACTCATCGTTTCCCGATCCGATTCGCGGGTCTGAGGAAAGTATCCGTTGTTGCGCGCCACTCTTGAAGTCAGTTCCCAGAGGGTCTCTCCATCCGGAACTCGCGCGCTGACCAGCGACGCATGCTCCAGTTGGAACTGATACTGGTTGTTCGCCCGCAATTTTGCCGATTCAGCCGCGTTTCCACCCGGGAAAGGACCTCCCGGCGGGGTGATGTACTGGATGAAGGCGAAGTTGCCGTAGCCGTAGCCGGGGTTGGGCCCCGTATTGCTCTTTCCGTTGATGATGTACATCCAACTGCCATCCGAGCTGAAGGTCACGTCGGTCGGATCATAAGCAGTAGGAAGCAGGCCAGCTGTCTTGAATGCGTATGGCCCACTCAGCGGGATCACTGCGATCGAGTTCGAACCGGCATTCACTGCGTACAGTGTTCCCTTGTTGATCGCCACCGCGATTGGCGCAGCGCCAGTCGTATTGGCCGGAAAATCAAGAAAAGCCGGACCACGCGTGTCGATCTTGTGAGTGATCGTGTTGCTCTTCGTGTCGATAACAGCGACCTGGTCCTGATTGTCCTCCGCTACGTAAAGCGTGGAACCGTCTGCGCTGAGCGTCATCCCGTTCGGATTGCCGTCTAGTTGAATACGGCCGGCAAATGACCCTGCGGTGGGACTCGAAACGTTCACAGCCACGATTTCACGATCGCGGTCGGCGCCCACGTAAGCAATTGTGCCGTTCAACACCACCGAGTACGGAAAGGTTCCACCCTTGGTGCCGGCTGGAGCGCCAGAAGTGGAGAAGGGCCGCAGATCGTATTCATACCGTACTGTTCCACTCGCCGTGTCGATTACGCTGATCGAGTCGTTGTAGTTGTTCACCGCAACCAGTGTTTTACCGTCGGCGGAAATCGCAAGACCGGCCACGTTGGGCTCGACACTCAGACCAAGACCGGTCCGATTAGCGGTGTTCGAAACGCAGCCGTCGGGTGCGTGACCAAGCCCGATCTTTCCGTTTAGCGCGAAGCTGGTTCCGTTATTTCCGTACACATACACCGTGTCGTCGCAGCCGCCGGACGCATACAACGTCTGGCCGTTCGGTGACCACACCAGTCCTACGTGCGCATTCAGTTGCTGGATAACCTGCTTCAAAACGGGTTTTGTCTTGTTGTCTCGGTTGATGTCATACAGAAAAAGAAATTGCGTGGATGCCGCCGTGTCCACGTTTCCGTTTGCGTCATAAAGAGAGTTCATTCCAGCTGTCAGGATCGCCAACGTCTTTCCGTCCGGGCTGGCCGCCACTTTTACAGCTTCACCCGCGATGAAGTTCGGATAGTTCGGAAGGCCTGGGTTCAGTGTTTGCTGTTCTGCATGAGACAAGGCTGTTGGAGTGATGAAGAGACCTGGGGGAGTCGGCGATGTACGACCGCCGTTGTGGGATTGCGCGTTCGCAACACTCGCAACGACCGGAACGGTCAAAGCGAGAACAAGTAGTCTGCGCATCTCGAACCTGAACAGTCTCATACTGCAATTCTTCTCCTTCTGAATTTCCTCACCGCGTGAGGCAGATTTTGGACGGAGCCTAACATCGCTCTCCATCTCGCGACAACGAACTAGCGATAAATTCACATAGTGTTTTTATGGCTGTAACAATTCGATCTCACGAGCAGATGCGAGGAGAAGTAAGGAGCGGTTTCGATCACTACTTACAATCAATGAATCGCGGTCCCGAATTGAAGTAATGCGCGAAGGTTGGACCCGGAATGTGAAAATTCTGAGAAATACCAGAGTATAAGTCTCTCCGTGTCGCTGGGGAAGGGTGCGCAAAAATGAAAGAATAGCGCCGGCATCTTGCCCTGCCCACGCTATGTTCTAATGCAACAGTGTCCTGGCTTACCGTTCTGAATCGTGAAGTCATCGCCTGCACTCGCTGTCCGCGTCTGGTCGAATATCGCGAGCAAGTCGCGCGAGACAAGCGTCGCGCTTACCGCGATTGGGAGTACTGGGGAAAGCCCGTGCCGGGTTTCGGCGATCCTGAAGCTCGCGTTCTCATCCTGGGATTAGCTCCCGGAGCGCACGGCTCCAACCGCACTGGACGTCCGTTCACAGGCGACGCTTCCGGCAACTTCATGTATCCCGTGCTTCACGAGACTGGCTTCGCCAACCAGCCAACCGCAATCAATCGCAACGATGGCCTGAAGTTGATCGATCTTTACATCACTGCGGCCGTCCGATGCGCTCCGCCAGACAACAAGCCGCTGCCGGGGGAGCTCGCCGAGTGCGCCGTATTCCTGGACCGCGAAATTGCCGGGCTTAGCAAGGTCAAGGTTGTGGTTGCGCTCGGCAAGATTGGCTTCGACGCTTATCTAAACAATCTGAGACGCCGCGGGCTGGTTACCAGCCGCGCGCCCTACATTTTCAAGCACGGCGCACACTACCCGATGCCCGATGGAAAGGTGCTTCTGGCGTCCTATCATCCATCGAACCAGAACACGGCGACTGGCAAGCTTACGCGGGAGATGTTTATGGCGATATTCAAGCAAGCACGGAAACTCGCCGATAAGTGAAGCAAGCGCCGCGCGGCCGGATCGTGGAACCTTCCCGTTAGGGAATCGCCGGCAAAAGCAGGTTACGATCCGGGGCGGCGCTTTCTGGACGGGGTCACTTCAATTTCGTCACCGTGACTTCCAGTTGAAACTGGCGCTTGGAATTCGGGTCGTCCATGCCGCCGATAAGGATTGGTTTACCAACGACTAGCAACGTGCTGCCGGAGATCTTGATCTGCCGGACGATAGGGAGGGACACGCTCGTATGTTCAGACTCATTGCTGGTATCAAGGTTGCTAACGTCACTACGAACAACCAACAGCAATTCTTCACCATGCTCCCGTAGTTGAGCCCAGATGCTCGTGCCCACATCTAGATATTGGTATTGCACCTGCGCCGAGGTGTTGGTACTGGAGGCGGCGGCTACCGGAACGCGCGTCCCGATCTTGATCTCGTTAGATTCGCTCGCGGTCAGATTCATGGAGTAGCGCCGCGTGTTTAAGACTTTTCCGTCGGACACCTCGTTGAAAGCAAAATCAAGCCGATAGGGCTGCACCGGTTCGAACTTTCCCGATTGTGCCGGGACCTCTTTCTTGGATTCGTCCTGAGCGCTAGCCGACAGAAGCCCAGAAGCGAGTCCGATGCAGATAACGGGGATAAGTAGCGCGATTGTTTTTCTCATGGTTGCTCACCTTTCTTCTTCAATGGAAGTGGAAGGCCGGGTTTCTGAACCGGAATCGTTCATTACTTTCTGTGTTTCAAGCGCGAATTCTTCTTGTGCCTGGGCTACGAGCTGAGCCTCGTTGGGGAACTTTTTAACGTACTCGGCCAAGGCGATCTCTTCTGTGCTCAAGGGTTGGGGAGAAGGGAACTGATCGAGCTTGGGAGGGCTGTCCCTGTGAGTGGTTCTTTGGACGACACGCTTTCGAACCGGAGCGATGTCTCGTACGATGGTGTTCTCAGTTCTGTGCGGGACGGCGTGATTTGCAGGGGGTTGTTGAATCGCTGGATGATTTGCTATCGGGGGAAGAGTGTGTCCGTTGAAGTGCCAGGCTACCGCCACGATAATCATTGTGAGTACCGCAGCCGCTAATCCCCAGGTCCACCACTTCGAACGTGTGCTGGATTCCTGAGAGCGAAGGTTGGCCAAAATGCGTTGCTCTAATCCTTCGCGAGCTTCGACCGTCGCGTACATGCCAAGGGCGGTGTTCAGCGCACGATCCAGATCATCGTCCTGCTCATTCGAATTGCTTGCATGCATTCCGTAGTCTCGCTCTCGCATCGTCATCACCTACTTCCTGCCCAATCGTTTCCCCATCTTCTCTTTCAAAATCTGTCGCGCGCGGAATACCCTCGACCTGACGGCGGCTTCGTTGATGTCAAGCGTAGCCGCGATTTCCCGCGGCGACATCTCTTCGATCGCGGATAGCAGCAGAGGCGCGCGCAACTTCTCCGGCAAACCTGCGATCAGCTTTTCAAGCAGCGAGCCAACCTGAATGCCCAGGACTTCTTCGTCCGCCGGCGCGTCGAGAGAAGCGATCGCGGGCTCAGCCTGATCCGGAGCATCGAGCGGTACCTCGACATCGCGCCCGTGTCGGCGGCTGTAGTCGACCGCGACTCTCCAGGCAATGCTCGCCAACCAGGTCTTTGGATTTTCGACGGCCGCGAGCTTTGAGCTATACCGCAGAATGCGCATAAAGGTTTCCTGTGTGGCGTCTTCGGCGTCCTGATGCCGATACAGCACTGCAAACGCGATCCGATACACGAGCCGGGAGTGCGCCTGGACCAGTTCTTCGACCGCATTACTGGCACTTCGCTCAGCCGTTGCCGCCCCGTTCAGGATCGCTTCTCCCGCCAGCACTCGTCTGCCCTCAATCATGAAGACCGGTCTCACCTCGATTGTGTTCAGGAATTTCTGCGGGAAGAACGCTCGTAGAGACGTTGCTTGCAACGTCTCTCTGGCCACGCCCTAGATGTCAAACGCGTTGATACGCTTTTCCGGGGCTAGGAAGGGAATTGGCGGTAGTCCATGTAGAGAGAGAGAGACGTAACAAGTTACGTCTCTACGAGAGGATTACGGGTTCCGGCTCCAGCCGGACGCCCCAGATGTTCTCCACCCGTTGCTGGATTTGATCTTTTAAGGCAAGGATTTCGGCAGCGCTGGCGCCTCCGCGGTTCACGAGTGCCAGAGCGTGCTTGCTCGAGATTCCGGCTTGCCCGAGCGCATAGCCGCGGACAAACCCGGAGTGTTCGACCAGCCAGGCAGCGGAGACTTTGTGATTCTTCTCTAGTCCTGGATACGTTGGGATCGCCAGTTGCTTTCCCGAAGCTCGTTTCTGAAGATCCTGGTGCTGAGTCTCCGAGAGAACCGGGTTCTTGAAGAACGATCCCGCGCTCTGGCAGTCGGGATCGCCCTCGACGATCAACATCCCTTTTCGCGCGCGAATCTGCCGGATGGCTTCCCGGACTTCTCCTAAAGCCGGAACTGATTCCCGTTCTGCAAAATGACGCTTCAGATCCCCATATTCCAAGTGTGCATCGCCTCCCGGGATCAGCGAATACGTGACCCGGAGAATAATGAAACGCCCGCGTTCGCTCGTGTTGAAGATGCTTGATCGATAAGAGAATCCGCAAGCTTCGTGACACAACTCGCGCACGTGGTTTTCTTTCAGATCGAATACCTCGACCGACTCGATCGTTTGGGAAACGTCCTGCCCATACGCGCCGACGTTTTGCACTGGTGTGCCGCCGACGCTGCCTGGGATACCGCTGAGACATTCAATTCCGGCACAATTCTGCGCGATCGCGTGCGAAACGAAATGGTCCCAGGATTCTCCAGCGCCCACCTCGAAAAAAACTTTGCCTTCTGCGCTCGGGCGCGCCTGCCGGTCGATACCCGATATCCCAATCTTCAGAACCACTCCCGGCCATCCAGAATCGGCGATCAACAGATTGCTGCCGCCACCCAGAACAAAGAATGGGACATTCTTCGTTCGCGCCCACGAGACCGCTTCTTGCACCTCCGTGGGTGACGCCGCTTCGACGAAATACCGGGCGGGTCCGCCGATCCGGAAGGTAGTCAGCGGCGCGAGCGCGACATTTTCTTGCAGCAGCATGAAGCAATGACTATATCGCAGCACGTGCCTTCGAGCGCCAATACGATTCAACCGTTAGAATGATGATGAGGAACGAACATTATGCCGATGTATCCGGAAATCATGGTTGTGCCCATGCGCGAGGAATTGACGCGGCTGGGAATCGAAGAACTGCACACGCCGCAAGAAGTGGATCAGGCGCTGAAGGATCGTCCTGGGACCACGATGGTGGTCGTCAATTCGATCTGCGGATGTGCCGCTGGAAGGATGCGTCCGGCCGTACGGATGGCGATGCAGAACTCGGCCAAACCTGCTCGATCTTACTCAGTGTTTGCCGGACAAGAGAAAGAAGCCACCGACCGGGCGCGCAGCTACTTCACTGGATATCCGCCGTCGTCGCCCTCAATTGCAATTTTGCGTGATGGCCAGCTTGTCTACATGATGCCGCGACGCGATATCGAGTCGCGCGAAGCGCCCGCGATTGCAGCCGATTTGAAGGCTGCCTTCGATCAATTCTGCTCGTAGGAACTTTGCTCAACGCATTGCTTGCGTTTCGCGTGCCTACTTCTCTGACTTGTTCGCCATGAACGTCTTCACCACGATGGCATTCGGCTGCACGCCGACCGGAATCAGCGTCAACAGCGAATATTCACTGGGCTCGAGTTTTCGCGGCTTGCGCTTCTGAATCACCGTCACGTCACCCGATTCCGTTCCCAGGACAAGCAGATAGTTCTGATCTGGCGTGAGCGCGAGTGCATCAGGGTGGCTGCCAACATTGAAAGTTGCGATGCGGCGCCCCATCTCAATGTCGTAAACCGCCACGCTGTCAGAACCGAAATTCGAAACATACAGCCGGGAGTTGTCGAGAGTCACGACGCCGCGTGAAGGGTGCTGTCCGATTTCCGGGCTGCTGCCTACTTCGTCATTGTACGTTTCGATAATGGAGATGCTGTCGGAATCGAAGTTGCAAACGATCATCTCGCCGCCGTCTGGTTTAAGAGCAAGGCTCACGGGCGTGCGTCCCACGTCGAGCAGGGCGAGCACGCGGTCGTCTTTTCGCGGTTGGATCTTGGGATCCTCCGTGGCCAACTGGATCGATGCGACTTGCGATGATCCCGAGCAGGAGACAAAGGCCTTGGTGGAATCCGGCAGAATCGCGATGTCCTCCGGATGTTGACACACGGGCAGAGTGGCACGAACGCGCAGAACACGCGTGTCGATGAGTGAGACTGTGTTGTCGCCCCTATTGGCAACTACGACGGTCGATCCATCAGGAGAAACGCGCGCTATCCCGGGAGAAGGTCCGACGTGTACAGTGGCGACTATAGAACGTCTTTCGAGATCGATGATGCTCACATTCGCGGATCCCGAGTTCGCGACATACGCGTACTTGCCGTCGCCGGAGACGTCGATGAAATAAGGTCGTCCCTGTACACCGATGGTCGCGGCGATCGTGTTGGTCTCGGCGTTGATCACCGTGACGTTGTTCGATCCGCTATTGACCACGTAAATCTCATTCTTTGTGCTGTTAGCAGCGATACCGGTCGGATCGCTTCCAACATGAAGAGTCTTCGCCAGTCGGAAATAACGAAGGTCGATCACGCTGACAGTGTTGCTCTTGCCGTTGGTGACATAGGCGAATTCACGAAAGGCCGGTCCGTAATCGGGCAGTTGCTGCTCGCGGAAATACCACCATCCGATTCCGCCAAGGACGGGCACGAGCACAGCGATGACGAGGAGTTTGCGCAAGGCAGTATCAGTTCGAGAGAAGAAAAGAGTAGCAGAGGTTGGCTCCGCTCGCTAATGCATCGCAATGGATTTCGAGGGAAGGAAACAGGTATCGACTTTCGAAAGGCCGACGAAACTGCAATAGCCTTACCTACACCCGCTCTTCGATCCGAGTGGAGTATCGTTGTCCGACCTACAAGCCGCCATTTGCGGAGGTAGTCAGTGTGTGTTCTTTTTGATCTGAAAGTCAAATTCAACTGCAAGCTCTACAGCGACGGGCTTTCCGTCCTTGCTTGCAGGCTTGAATTTCCATTGCCGGACCGCTTCGATTGCCTTCTCATCCAGACCGCTGCCAAGGCTCTTGGCAACTCGAATGCCTGTGACATCTCCTGTCGAGGTCACGATTATTTTGAGCACTACGATTCCCGAAGCCGTCTTCCTTCTCGCCTCTTCACTGAACTCCGGTTCGGGCTGAAAGAGCGGCGTTGGAGCCGTTACCCCTCTGCCCACTGGATAGATTGGCTCATCCACGCCGCGCACGTTCGATGACGTGCTTCTGAAGGAGCCTGTTGAGGCCATTCCGCCTTCGTACCGGAATCGAGCCCGGATACTGAGCGAAGGGGCTGTAACGTCCGCTGGCAGTGCGGGAAAAGGGGCTGAATTCTTAACCGCGCGTGAGGCAAGATCTCCGAGAACCGCATGACCGGCACCGTCTGAAAGGTCGCTATCCACTAGACTTCCATCTTTGCGAATCGTGAATTCTACCGCCGCGTCCCCGCCTACGTTCTCGCTAGATTTAGAAACCAGTCGGTACCAGTTAGCGCGGATCGCAGGAAGGATGCTGTTGTTGAGATATGCTTCGATCGCTGCACTGGGTGCTTCATGAACGACCTCGGCTTCGACCCGCGTGAGGGGCTTCGAACTCGACTCGTCGGAGATCCCAGGGTGTGGGGGAATTAAAATCGACGGGGGAACTAGATCAGTGTTAGGTGCGGGCGCTGCAGAGTTTGGTTTTGATTGCGCTTGCGACTGGGCCGAGGAAGATTGCTGTGCAGGCATCGCGACGCAGACGAATAACAATGAAGCCCACGCCCAGATAATCCGATCGTGCGGCACGGCGGCGCTCCTTTGGAAGAGTGAAGAATCGGCCTGCTGAACGAATTACTTCGCTGCCACGGTCTCCCGGACCCCAATCTCCGGCACACTTCGCCCCACGACCGCCGCGATCTGACGCACCTGCTTCATCAGTTCGTCGAATTGATCAGGGAAGAGCGACTGTGGACCATCGGACAAGGCTTGATCCGGCTGCGTGTGAACCTCCACCATCAATCCATCGGCGCCCACAGCTACTCCGGCCCGCGAGAGCGGCGTAACCTTGTTTCGCTTGCCAGTGCCGTGGCTGGGATCCACCAGGATCGGCAGATGGCTCAGTCTCTGTACGGCGGGGACAATGCTGAGATCCATAGTATTCCGCGTGTGATCTGCAAACGTGCGCACGCCGCGCTCGCATAGTGCAACGTTGTAATTGCCTTCGCTCATGATGTATTCGGCGGCCATGAGGAACTCTTCGAGAGTAGCTGACATGCCGCGTTTGAGAAGTACCGGCTTGCGCGCGCGTCCGGCACGCTTGAGCAAAGAGAAATTCTGCATATTGCGCGCGCCAATCTGGATCACGTCGGAGTACTCGTCGACCAGGTCGAGCGACTCGTGGTCAATCGCTTCCGTGATGATCTTCATCCCAAACTGCTGCCGGATATCGCTCATGATGCGAAGCGCTTCCTCACCGAGTCCCTGGAATGAATAGGGTGAGGTGCGGGGCTTATATGCGCCTCCACGAAAGAACTGCGCGCCCGCGCGATGGACCCGTTCTGCCACCGCAAACGCTTGCTCGCGGCTTTCGATCGCGCACGGTCCAGCGACGATAGCCAAACCAATCCCGCCGATAGTCGCGGCCGTTCCGGGAAAGCGAATGACGGTATTTTCTTCCTTCACATCGCGGCTCACGAGCTTGTAGGGCTTCGAAACCGCGATGACTTCTTGCACGCCCGGCATCTCTTCCAGCGAGCCTTGTTCGACTTCGCCCTTGTTGCCTGTTATGCCGATGGCCGTCCGGGTTGCGCCCGGCATGGGATGGGCACGATAGCCCAGCTTTTCGATTTTTTGGCAAACGGCGCGGACCTGCTCTTCGGTGGCCTGCGCCTTCATGACGACTAGCATAAATTCACCCTGAGAAAAGACGTGTAGGGACGGACGCTAAGCCTGCCCTGAGCGAAGCCGTGGGCCCGTCCGCAAGCGGCGGCCGCAGGAGAACCCGCACAGTTAAGTGTACCGTCCGGCTGGATGCACCGCAAATGGAGCACGCGGCCAGCTCCCAAAATGAAACGATTCGTAGAGACGTAGCTTGCTACGTCTCCCTATCCAGGAGCAAATCCACAGATAATGCCAATTTACCAACCAGCAAGGGTGTCCGATGACCTTGTACGAGGGCAAGTACCGTATCGAATCCACACGCCTAAAACGCTGGAACTACAGTTCCCGCGGCTGGTACTTCGTTACGATCTGTACACACAATCGCCGACCGATCTTCGGCAGGATTGTTAACCATGAGGTCCATCTGTCTCCACTCGGTGTAATCGCCGATGCGGAACTGAAGAGTCTCAATACTCACTACAAAAATGTTGAATTGACCGATTACATCGTGATGCCGAATCATGTTCACGCGATCGTAATGATTGATGGCGAACACTGTTTCCCTCCGCACGAAAAAAGGGTCTTCTGCAACGACTCTCCTAAATCGTTCACCTCGCCCAGCGCAGGATCTCTGTCGGCCATAGTCCGTTCGTACAAAGCCGGTGTGACGCTCGAAGCCAGTGACCTTGGTTTCCGACAGGCAATCTGGCAAGCCCGCTTCCACGATCATTTGCTTCGCGGAGATAAAGTCATCGCCGCCGTCCGCGAATACCGCCGCAATAATCCCGCCAATTGGGCAATCGATAAAGAGAATCGTTCGTAGAGACGTAGCTTGCTACGTGTTGTGCCGACATCGACAACCGTCTTCGTGGTGAGAGAGACGTTGCAAGCAACGTCTCTACAATAGATACTCGAACAATGCCTCGCTCCATGGCGCAGGAACAGGACATCCTCAACCGTCCTGCTCCGAAACGCCCGCCCCGCCTGACTTCCCGCCGCATTGGGATTCATACCTCGACAGCAGGAGGTGTGCAGAACGCCGCTGAACGGGCTTACCGCCTCGGATGCAACACGCTGCAGATTTTCTCGACCAGTCCGCGTCGATGGGCTCCTTATGAACTCGGCGAACCGCAGTGCGCCGAAATGAATCGGCTACGGCTCCGATACGATCTGAAACCGCTGGTCGTACACACGAACTATCTGGTTAACCTGGCTAGCTCGAACGAGCGGTTCCTGCAGATGTCGCTGGAAGCGTTTCGCGGCGAGGTGGTTCGCGCTCTGGCATTGTGTGCGGATTATCTGGTGCTGCATCCGGGGTCGTTCCGCGGGGCGGATCGCGAGCAGGGTTTGCTGCGCACTGCGGCTGCGATCACCGCTGCGACGCAAGGGCTGGATCTCGCACAGGGGGGCCTGACGATTCTGATCGAGAACACCGCGGGTGCCGAGTTTTCCCTGGGCGGAAGCTTTGAACAGGTCGCGGAAGTTCTTCAGCGGCTGGAAGGGATTGTTCCGGTAGGTGCCTGCATCGATACCTGCCACACGCATGTCGCCGGCTACGACATCGTAAGCGAAGAGGGCTTCTATCAGACATTGCAGCACCTGGATGCAGCGATCGGGCTGAGCCGAGTGAAGGTGTGGCATTGCAATGACGCCAAAGCCGCGCGCGGATCGAAGCTGGATCGCCACCAGCACGTCGGGAAGGGAATGATCGGCAAGGAAGCATTTGCGCGTCTGCTGAACGATCTGCGGCTGGCCGGTGCAGCTTTTATTGCGGAAACGCCGATCGACAAACCCGGAGATGATCGGAGAAATGTCGACGCTCTCAAGAATCTGGTCGTAGAGACGTAGCTGGCTACGTCTCTTGCCGGCATCGGCAAGCATCTCCGTGGCGAGAGAGACGTTGCAAGCAACGTCTCTACAGAAGATACTTTCCTCGCATGAAACTCTATCGTTGCCGTCAGGCTATCGTCGCCGAGCAGGATGCCCGGTTCTACCAACTTCCGGACCCTTCCTGGGATCCTGTTGTAACTCGGGAGGATCTCCTTTCCCATTTGACCGATGTAGTAAGGTCGGCAAAAGCGCTCGATCAACTGCCGCGGGACATCCTTCCTCCCATCGGAAACCAGGAGGTCTGGGCCGCGGGCGTCACCTACTTCCGCAGTCGCGACGCGCGTATGGAAGAGTCGAAAGACGCAGGCGGAGGTAACTTCTACGATCGTGTCTATTCCGCTTCGCGCCCGGAACTGTTCTTCAAGGCCACGCCGCACCGTGTCGTCGGTCCCGGAGCGAAAGTCGCGATCCGCAGTGACGCGTCCTGGTCAGTTCCTGAGCCGGAGTTAGTTCTATTCATCACTCCGAAGGGAAAGATCGCGGGATACACCATCGGCAACGACATGAGTTCGCGCGATATTGAGGGTGAGAATCCGCTGTATCTGCCGCAGGCCAAGGTTTACGACCGTAGCTGCGCGCTTGGTCCATGTCTACTGGTTTCCGATGATCCCTTGCCTGCCTCAACGGAGATTGCGATTGAAATTCGGCGAGACCAGAACGCGATCTTCTCCGGCAAGACCACGTTGAAGGAGATGAAGCGGACTCCTGAGGAACTGGCACGGTATCTCTACCACAGCAGCAGCTTCCCGGTCGGATGCTTCTTGTTTACTGGCACGGGCATCGTGCCTCCGGACACGTTCACGCTGCGGAAAGGCGACGAGATCAAAATTTCAATTCCGCCTATCGGGACGCTAGTAAACAGTGTGGGGTGATCGACGAAAAGCGTTCACCACAGAGGTCAGAGTTTCACAGAAGACTGATTGGTTTTGCCCCTGTGTGCCTCTGTGTACCCTATGGTGGAAGGGCTTAGCTGCCTCGCTTCACGTGTAAAATAAAGGATTATTCGCTCCTGACTGATCTCTACTATGGCGATCGAAGACAAATCTGCCGACGTGATGACCAACGGTTCCGAAACCAGGGCGCCTGCTTCTCGTCCGAACGACGAACGCTACGACGCGCAGAGCGTCGAAAAGAAATGGTTCGAACGCTGGCAACAGAATGCGTCGATGTATGCCGCCGAGCCGGACTCGACCAAGAAAAAGTACTATGTGCTCGAGATGTTGCCGTACCCTTCGGGCGCGCTCCACATGGGCCACGTGCGCAATTATTCGATTGGCGATGCGCTCGCCCGTTACATGTGGATGAACGGCTACAACGTGCTCCATCCCATGGGGTGGGATTCCTTTGGCTTGCCCGCGGAAAACGCCGCCATTTCCAATAACACGCCGCCTCGCGAGTGGACGCTGCGCAACATCGCCAACATGAAGGCGCAGATGAAGCGGATCGGTTTCGCCTACGACTGGGAGCGCGAAGTCACGACCTGCTTGCCGGACTATTACCGCTGGAACCAGTGGTTCTTCCTGAAGCTCTACGAACGCGGATTGGCCTATCGCAAAAAGAGCAAAGTGAACTGGTGTCCGAAGTGCGCGACAGTACTGGCGAATGAGCAAGTGTTGAGCAACGGTTGCTGCTGGCGCCACGAGGATACGCTCGTCGAGCAGCGGGAGTTGGAGCAGTGGTTCGTGCGCACGACCAAGTACGCCGAAGAGTTGTTGCGCGATCTCGACCGCCTCGAGGGCTGGCCGGAAAAAGTGCGGACCATGCAGCGCAACTGGATCGGCCGCAGTGAAGGCACGCTTGTCGATTTCCAGCTTGAGGGAAACGCCGGAGCCGCAGGCTCGAAGATCAGCGTCTTCACCACGCGCGTCGACACGATTTACGGAGCAACGTCATTGCAGTTGGCCCCGGAGCATCCCATGGTGGCCGACTTCACGCGCTATAACCAGCCGCTCGGCGATGCCGTGCAGCAGTTGATCGCAGAACAGCACAAGGCCAAAGAAGCTGGAGACATTGGCGAGATCGAAAAGCATGGCGTGAACACGCACCGCTTCGCCATCAACCCATTCAACGGCGAGCACATTCCGATCTGGGTTGCGAACTACATAGTGATGGATTACGGCACAGGCGCGATCATGAGCGTTCCGGCGCACGACGAGCGCGACTACGATTTCGCGAAGAAATACAAGATCGAAATCCGCCTGGTCATTCTTCCGGCGACCGGAGATCCGGAAGAAACGATGGCAGAACCGAAATTGCCCTTCACGACGCATGACGGCATGTTGATCAATTCCGGACCGTTTAGCGGGTTGCGTTGTGATGACGCAATTCAGAAAATGTCCGCACACGCCGAAGAGAAGGGCTTCGGCAAAGCCACCGTCACTTATCGGTTGAAAGACTGGGGCATCTCGCGTCAGCGTTACTGGGGTACGCCGATCCCGATGCTCTATTGCGAGAAAGATGGGATCGTTCCAGTAGCGGAAAAAGATTTGCCGGTGATCTTGCCCGAGAACGTGAAGGTCACACTGGCTGGCGGATCGCCTCTCGGTGATGTGCCGGAATTCGTCAACGCCACATGTCCGAAGTGTGGAGGCCCGGCGCGCCGTGAGACCGACACGATGGACACATTTGTCGATTCGTCATGGTACTTCTATCGCTACACCGACGCGCGTAACGACCGGGCTCCGTTCGACGGAAAGATCACTCAGTACTGGTTCGGCGACCGCGGCATCGATCAGTACATCGGCGGCGTCGAGCACGCGATCTTGCATTTGATCTATTCGCGCTTCTGGACAAAGTTCATGCGCGATCTCGGCATGATCACCAACGACGAGCCCGTCGAGCGGCTGTTCACGCAGGGCATGGTAATCAAAGATGGCCGCAAGATGTCGAAGAACTTGGGAAACGTCGTCTCGCCCGACGAGATGGTCGCGCGCTACGGAGCAGATGCGGCACGCTTGTATAGCTTGTTTGCCGCGCCACCTGACCGCGATCTCGATTGGCAGGATTCCGGCATCGAAGGCATCCAGCGATTCCTCGGGCGTGTGTATCGTTTCTTCATGCGCAACGCCCGTCCAGATCATCCCGACTGGCGCAATCCCGTTCCATCGGACTTGTCCCCGGATGCCCGCGCGATTCAACGTAAGTTACACCAGACGATCAAGCGTGTTAGCGATGACTTCCAGGGACGCTGGCATTTCAACACCTGCATCTCGGCGATCATGGAGTTGGTGAATACGCTGTATGCCTCGGAAGAAAACATTGCGAAAAACGCCGTGCCGATGGCGTTCCTGGCTGAGGTGCAACGCAGCCTTGCGTTGTTGATCGCGCCATTCGCGCCCTATCTCGCGCACGAATTGTGGGAGATGTTGGGCGAGAAAGGCAACTTGCTCAAGACGCCGTGGCCGAAATACGACGCGGAGTTAGCTAAAGAGGAAGAGATCGAAATCCCCGTGCAGGTGAACGGCAAGTTGCGCGGCCGGGTCACCGTGCCCGCCGATGCCGAAGAGTCTTTTGTGATCGAACGCGCTCTTGCGGATGAGAAGGTCAAGGCCGCGATCGCCGGGAAACAGGTCATCAAGAAGATTTACGTGCCGGGGAAGATGGTGAACCTGGTAGTGAAGTAACCCTTATCGCCCGACCCTTTCAATTGTCATGCTGAGCGAAGTGGCTGTTTCGCGAATGCGAAACGGCCACGCGGTCGAAGGATCCCTACCTTCTGAAACAACTCTGAGTGCTTCTGTGCGTTCTCCCACGATGTATTGAAAGAGCCTCGGCAGAATCAAGCGTAATGACAAGGGTACAGATCCTTCGACTCCGCATTCGGCTCACTGCGTGAACCGAATGCTCCGCTCAGGATGACATGGTTTGGTTTATGCTAAGTCGGACGGGCCATCGATCGAGCGCGTCGCTGGCAACTGACCACAGGCCCCTGAACCCTGACCATGCCGATCTCTCCTACAGCCGAGGCTTTCCGCGCCGGGTTCCGCCGGCCGTCCCTGACGTTCGCCGAGATCACATGGCGTTGGGTCGTCGGCGCCACAGCCACACTTCTTTTCCTGTTTGGATTGATTGAGTACCTCGACACTCTCCGCGTGACCAGCGGCGACATTCTGTTCCTGCGGACGCGTAACCCCTTCCTTGTGTCGCAGGCGATCGGCCACATCCTGCGCGGCAGCCTTAGTCGCGCCCTACTTTCGCTGTTAGTTGCGACGATGCTTCTGGCGTTGCTATGGATGGTCGCCGCATCACTCGGGCGGATTGCCACCATCGAAGCAATGGTTGAGTACTTCCGCTCTCGATTTGCTGCCGAGACGGAACAGATCGGCGAAAAGGATTCAGTACTCACCGTCTCCAGGCGTGGGCGTTTCACCAGCCTCTTGCGATTAAACTTTCTTCGTGTTGCTGTCATCGTTGCCGCGGTGGTGGGATTCGCAGGCGCGTTGGTCCTTGCAAGCTTTGCTTCGACTCCCGCGCATCCCAGGCCGGGCTTGGCGTTTCTCGTTTTCCTGCCCGTTGTCTCGGTTGTCTCCATCGCAGGCTACGAATTGAACTGGCTACTCTCGCTGGCTGCAGTATTCGTAGTGCGTGACGGTGACGATGCCGTGGAATCGATCGAGAGCGCGGTCGAATTGTGCCGTAAGCGGACGAGTGCGGTCTTTGCGGTCAGCACATGGACGGGTCTGGCGCATTTCATCGCTTTTGCTGGCGCGAGCACGGTAGTCGCCTTTCCGATCGGGCTGACAGGTTTACTGCCCTGGAGAATGGTCGTGCTGCTCGTGATGTTGCTGACTCTAGCCTATCTGGCGGTCGCCGATTGGCTCTACACGGTTCGTCTAGCCGGTTATGTTTGCATTGCGGAGCTGCCGGACAGCTTGCTCGCGCCTCCGCCCACCCTCCCCCCGCCTCCGGTTCCGGTCGAGACGATCGACCGCAATGAGTTGATCCTGAGCGACCTGCCGAATCCTGCCGTCTCATGATGGAAGCGTAGTCTTGTTTTATCGCGGTGAACCGGATTAAACTCGCCGTCACGATGAAACAGATGCGGCTATGCCTTCTTCCTCTGCCTGTCCTGATGTTTATTCCGTCCACGGGGGCCGCGCAGGTCGGCGTCAAACCAAAGAGTGACTTCAGTTTGAAAGATCGGAGCGATGCTAAATTCCACGTTGGTGATGTGTGGAGCTATAAGACTCGCTCGAGCGAGGACAATTCCCGCGTCACGATCGTGAAGATTGATGAGTCACCCGAGTTGGGGGTGATCATCCACTAGCGGTGGACAATATTACGTTTAAAGTGTGCGACGGTTCGTCCTTGCCTGAGTCCATTCCTCACATGCCATTCCTGCTCAAAGCGATTGAATCAAGCGTCACGAAAAGGATAGCCAGTGGTCAGTCTCTCCCCGATTATCGTGAAGGCTACGACGATTGGAGAACTGCCTTCTCCGATAAAAAAGCCGGAATCTACGTCGTACAAATTGGAGACGCAGTTTCCGTAGCGGAGGAGACCTACCGGTCCGGAATTGGTTGTGGTCGGCAGAGCAACAAAAAGTCCGCAGGTTCTTAAGACGGTCTTTACACCCTCTCCCCGAATTTGAGAAACTCATTCGTGGAAACCAAATCCCCGCACAATCAAACTTCAGTAACCCAGTCGATCGTCATCCTCGATTTTGGGGCCCAGTACACACAACTGATCGCGCGCCGCATCCGGGAACAGAACGTTTTCTCGGTCGTTCTGCCTTGTACGGCGTCACTGAAGGAAGTGAAGGGCTATAACCCGGTCGGGATCGTGCTCTCAGGAGCGCCGTGGTCCGTCTATGACAAAGACGCGCCCCCAGCCGACGTCCATGTCTTCGACCTGGGCCTGCCTGTGCTCGGCATCTGTTACGGGCTGCAGTTCATGGTGCACACCCTCGGCGGGAAAGTGCGCCCCGCGGACAAGCGCGAATACGGTCACGCTGAGATTGATGTCGTATCCGACTCTCTCCTTTTCCAGGGACTGGCTAAGAAGCTGGCTGTGTGGATGTCGCACGGCGACGAAGCTCTCGAACTGCCTCCCGGTTTCGAACTCATGGCGAAGACGCACTACGCCGTCGCCGGTATTCAGAACGTCGCGAAGAGATGGTACGCGGTCCAGTTTCATCCCGAAGTCCATCACACACCGCAGGGCACGCAGATTCTGAAGAACTTTGTCTTCCAGATTTGCGGTGCCCAGCCTACCTGGACGCCGCAGCACTTCATCACTTCGACCGTGGAGCAGATTAAGGAACAGGTAGGCACCGGACGGGCTATCTGTGCGCTTTCTGGAGGCGTGGATTCGTCGGTCGCCGCCGTTCTGGTGGACCGCGCATTGCGCGATCCCAAAAGGAAGTCACGCCTAACCTGCATTTTTGTGAACAATGGCGTTCTTCGCAAGAACGAGTTCGAAAAGGTACAAGCCAATTTGCGCGACAAATTGGGTTTGCACCTCGATGCCGTCGATGCGACAGACCGCTTTCTTGGCAAACTTGCGGGCGTCAGCGATCCCGAAAAGAAACGCAAGATCATCGGCAACGAGTTCATCAAGGTATTCGAGAAGGAAGCTAGGCGCATTGAGAAGACCGAAGGTAAAGTGAAGTGGCTGGTGCAGGGAACGCTTTATCCCGACGTGATCGAGTCGCGCTCGGTGCGCGGACCGTCGCAAGTAATCAAGTCGCATCACAACGTGGGCGGCCTTCCCGAAAAGATGAAGTTGAAACTGATCGAGCCGCTGAAAGACCTTTTCAAAGACGAAGTCCGGCGCATAGGCCGCGAACTTGGCATGCCTGAAGACATTCTGCAGCGTCAACCGTTCCCGGGACCGGGTCTTGCCGTGCGCGTGCTGGGAGAGATCACTCCCGAACGCCTGCGCCTTCTCCGCGAGTGCGACGATATCGTGGTCAGCGAAATCAAAGAAGCCGGACTGTATACGAAGATCTGGCAGTCGTTTGCAGTGCTGCTGCCGGTCATGTCCGTCGGCGTGATGGGTGATGCGCGTACTTATGCCTGTACGTGCGCGATCCGCGCGGTGCATTCCGAGGACGGCATGACCGCCGACTGGGTGCCTCTGCCGCATGAAGTGCTGAAGACAATCTCAACTCGTATCGTGAACGAGGTCAAAGGCGTGAATCGCGTGGTGTACGACGTGACCTCGAAGCCGCCTGGAACGATTGAGTGGGAGTAATAGAAACGGGCTTCCGGCTTCCGGCGCCGGGCTTCGGAAACTGTTCAGACTCACCAAGTGTTCCGGGCGTTCCACGCCCATTTCCCCTGTTACTTCCGTTTGATTCCTGCATGATCTTTCCTTGCTCCTCTACGGGATTCGTCCTACAACGACCTTCACAGCCTTTGCGACAAAGTAACGTTTGCATGTGTTGGATCGCTCTCGGACGGTGTAAGTCATGCTCGACCCGGTACGTTCGGCTCTATCTACGCTAGCCCTCGCTCTTGTTTTCGTTTCCTTTGCCGCTCACGCGCAGATCTCTATCAATGACGTGCATATCGCTCCTCGCGACGCCATGCCGCGTGTGAGCGGGATCGAAATGGCTACGGCTACGACCGGGCCGAAATTCTCAGGGGACGCGTTGATCCGAACCAGCGCCGACCTGGTCATGGTTCCCGTTACCATTACCGACGACTTCAACCGGCCCGTGACCGGACTCGACCGCGAGAATTTTCAAGTTTTTGAGAACAAGAAAGTTCAGCCGATCAAGAACTTCTCCAGCGAAGATAGCCCGGTATCGATCGGAATCATCGTCGACGTCAGCGGCAGCATGCATGACAAGCTCGAGCGGGCACGCGACGCTGTCCGCCAGTTTTGCGACGAATCAAATCCGCAGGACGAGTTCTTCGTGATCACCTTCAGCGACGTCCCCAACCTAGCCTCTAACTTCACTGACCGTCCCGAAGAGGTGGAGAACGCTCTCCTCACCACGCAATCGAAGGGACGAACATCGCTGCTCGACGCCATTTATATGGGAATCCGCAAGATGAAGGAAGCGCGTTATTCGCGCCGCGCTCTGCTCATCATCTCCGACGGTGGAGATAATCACAGCCGCTACAGCGAGCGGGACGTCAAAAATGCCGTGAAGGAAGCCGACATACTCATCTATTCAGTGGGCACTTTCGATCGCAATGTTTCTACCCAGGAAGAATTACTAGGCCCGCAATTGCTGCAATCGGTAAGCGAAGTCACCGGAGGCCAGGCATACACGCTAACCAACGAGGCCCTGTTGCCCGCCGTGACCCGGTCAATCGGCACGCGACTTCGGCATCAGTACATGTTGGCTTACCGGCCCGAAACTCAGGTCCGCGACGGAAAGTGGCACAAGATCGTCGTAAAGTTGCGTTTGCCAAGTAAATGGCCTTCCATTCTTCGCGTGAATGCCCGAACCGGGTACTACGCACGAGAGCAGTAGCGCACAAATTGGCTATCCATATCATCCGTGGGACACGGGTCCGATAACAACCACTCTTCCACTTGTTCCCGGAGATCGCCCTCGCATACTATCTAGGCACTTCTGCGCGGCCGCCGCATGGCGGAGCGAATGGGGAATCTGTTGTAGACCGAGCATTGAAGTGTCTCTTTATTTTGACTACGAGAACTCCGCGCGCGCGATCTCGTCGTGTATTTGCGTTTTGTTGCTGGTGGGGTGCTTGCGGGCACAGACTCCCGCCGATTCACCCAGCGTTACCATCCGCAGTAACGTTCGTCTCGTGCAAATCGATGTGATTGCCAAGGACAAGCATGGCAATCCCGTGTCCGGGTTGGAGGCGAAGGATTTTACCTTGCTCGATGACGGAGTTCCGCAGAAGGTGACCCGCTTATCCGTGGAGCGCGGCGCGGTAGAGAGTGATTCGGCAAACACCACTCCGGACGCCGGCAAACAGCATGGTCCCGCGATCTACTCGAACATTCACCCCGATAACGTGGTTCCCACCGTAATTCTCTTCGACGTTCTGAACACATCCATCGAAGATCAAGCGTCTATGAGAAAGGGCCTCCTGCAATCTCTCAGTCGCATGAAAGACGGGACGCCGATCGCACTGCTAATTCTGGGTGACGATCTCACCGTGGTAAGCGATTTCACCACCAGTTCCATATCGCTCAGTAAGACTGCCGAGGCCGGATTTCATCCTCGCGCGGAGGGCTTCGGCCCTGCACTTACCACGCGTAAGACGGGGAATCCGGTTGCTGACGCGATGATCCGGAAGGTCATGACTAAGGCATTCCGCGCCGAAGAACGCGAAAAAATGGTACGCACCGTGTTGGCCCTGCGTATTATTGGCGAACAATTGAGTCACATGCGTGGACGCAAGAGCCTTTTGTGGATTACGGGAGGAATAAGCACTCCAGAGGGATATTCTCCTGTCGAAGAAGCAATCGACAAACTGAATGACGCGAATGTGGCGGTTTATACGGTGGATGTCCGAGGCGTTGTCCTCGGTCCGGACGACAGCGCAGCAGCTGATCCGAATGATCTAATCGCCGATATCAAGGCGGCGCATGAGGAGGTCCGAGGCGATGTTCTATCCGTTGTTGCCGCTGCTACCGGAGGAGTGTCTTATCACAACACGAATCGGCTGGACGGACCAATCAGTCAGGCCATGGCGGACCGCGGCCTCGTCTACGTGCTCAACTACTATCCAAATCACGGCGACTGGACCGGCAAGTTCCACAAGCTCCGGGTGAAAACCTCGCGCGCAGGAGTTCGGCTACGGTACCGCGCCAGCTATCGCGCCACATTGCCTGCGCGTCCGAACGCGCAGGAACAGAAGGAGATGTTGACGACCCTCGCGACCTCGCCGCTGGAATACTCGGGCATTCATTTCAACGTACAGGGTGAACCCGGGCCGACGGCTGATCCGCGCTTCGTGGTGCACATTCCTGCCGATCAACTGCAATGGTCATCGCAAGAGGCGAACGTGCACAGCAAATTACAGGTATGGTTCCTCCAGAAACGCGCTTCCGGCGAAGACCTGGCGACGAATACCTTGAAGACTGATCTCCGACTGACCGCAGATGCCTACGAGGAAGAACCCGACCAGGCTGTCTCGTTCGCGAGTGATCTGAAACTCGATCCGTCGGCTGCAAAAGTCCGCGTCATGATACTGGATGAAAACTCGGGAAAGATCGGAACGCTCGATGTTCCGATCGATTTGAAGGTTCCGGCGCAGAAGTCGCACTGAACCCAAGCGGGTCAGGCGTCGCGGTGCACACTCTCCATGGAAAACGCCGGCAGGCAAACGGCGATGTACTCCGCGCCGCCATCTTTGGGTGTTGAATAGCGCACCCATTCACCCGCGTGAGTGATGACGGCTTGCCCGGCGCGGATCTCAAGCGCGCCATTCTTATGCTCCACTCGCAGCATCCCCTTCAGGACGATGGTGAATTCCTCGAATTCAGGAGTCTGTCCCGGTTCAACCCAGCCTTGCGGACTGCGCATGTGAGCGACGCTAGCCGCGGAAGTCTTGGAATTCACTCGCCCGATATATTCATCGATGGTCTTCGGTTTGTTACCGGCTGCTTGAATGCGCGTGGGTTGCGTGATCAGAGTTGGCATGATTGTCGTCAGTCCACAAGCATACATTGTGCGGAAGTGGTAAGTGGCCAGTAGAGCCAATGATCGACGTTGATGACTGACCACTGACCACTGACCACTAGTTCCTAACCCCTAGCCCCTAAACTACGGACACGGATAAGGCGTTCCCAGCGTCGCCGGCATCCCGGGAATGACAGTCGGCGGCCCAGGGATACCGTCCGGTCCAGGTGCACCCGGAATCACCGTGTCAGGTGTTCCGGGAGTTCCGGGCGTGTAACACGTGCCGTGGTCGACGTTGGTGTCAGGAGGCGGTGGCAGCGGGCTCGGCGCGACCTCTTTTACCGCTACAGGATGCTGCAGTGACTGCTGCACGGCTTTCGCCACTTCGTCTTGCGAAAGTGCAACAGGCTGCTGCAGGGTCATCTGCACCGGCGCTCCCGCGTCGATATAGAAGTGGCGACCTCCCATGAGGACGGTGAGAGACGCGATCATTCCTGCAGCTCCACCGATGGCAGCGCCAATGGCTGCGTCTTTGCCTTTAGTTCCCATCACGGGAGTGCTTATAGTGGTGCACCCGAATTGCGGTGGGCTGCATCCGGGCGGGAAGTTCGAAGTAACAGTCGAGTCTGCTTTTCCTGCCGAATGGCCGATCAGCGCGCCCAGGCCTACGCCGGCGAGCGGAAGAACAATGGCGCCCGCGCCGCGTTTGGAACCCGGATCCTTGATCGCATATCCGTCGGTGGCGAGCAGGACCATCGGCCCTGGAATGGGTGTGACATAGCCATCCGGAAAGATGATCGACATGGATTGCAGGCGAAGTTCGCCGCGTCCGCCATTACGTTGAATTTTGTCGATCACGCCTTGCACGAATGTGCCAGGCGGGATGACGATTTCGTTGCCGGCTCCGACAGGAGACATGACTTGCGCATAAATATCGTCTCCGCGATGGATATACCGCGTCTGCACCGGCTGTGTGAGCACAAGCGCAAGGTGTGTTCCCGCTGGAATGGTCACGACATTTGTTTGAGGTTGGTTTTGTTCTGGGGTTTGTTCTGAAGCGGACGGCGCTGGCGGTTGGTCCTGATCCTGGTTCTGGGCAATGCTGTTAAGAGTCGCAAGAAATAACACGGAAAGGGCAACTGCACCGGTGGAGCGAAGGTACGTCATAAGCACCTCCCCTCGAAAGCTGTTGAGTGGCGCCTTCGATGTGCGGGCCTGGAAAAGAAAACCCGTCTTTCACCGATTGGACTCGCCACCCGCGCAAAACGGTATCACTGCCAGGAGTAAAGGTTTGCAAAGAGTACGTAGCGATTTGTAAATGCCGTCCCTGTGACCTCTGCGTCCTCTGCGGTGAATGCTTCACTCACCGACAGTAGAATCACACCGGAAGCGACTTGAGCGCTAGTTCGACTGCGCGATTCATTTCCGCCACAGTAGCCCCGTTGACGGCCTGCACCGATAGGCCATTCAGCAGAATAACTACAAGGCGGGCGAGATCTTTTGGGTCCACATCATTGGCGAGATCGCCTTCGGCCTTTGCACGCTGCATGCGCTTCTGGATGTAGAGCAATCCCTGATTACGCCAGTCCAGCATCGCCTGGTTGACTTCTTCGTTCCCTGATCCGCAGGCCATGCCACCCTGAAGCGAGAGGCAGCCTCGAGGATGACTGCCGTCATTGAGGAATCTCACGGTCGAGCGCAACAGATTTTCGACGACTGCTCGAGCTGTGGGCTGGTGTAAGGCCTGATGAATGAACGAAAGAGGCCCGGCCTGGTATCGCTCGATTACGCGCCGAAACAGGCTTTCCTTATCAACAAACGTAGAGTACAGGCTCGACCGATTGATCTGCATCGCCTCTGTCAGATCGTCGAGCGACGTCCCTTCATAGCCCTTCTCCCAGAACACGCACATGGCGGCATCGAGGGCTGCGTCCTCGTCGAACTCTCGGGGCCGGCCCATCTTGGCGCAATTGGCGGATGCTTTTTCCACAGTTCTTTTGATGTCTTTTTATACCATTCAGTTCAAAAAAGGTGAATCCAACCTGCATCCCAAACATCTGAACCGTACGGTCCAAAACAGACCGCAGAAAAGAGGACGCAATGCCAGGCAAACTGGAAGGCAAGATCGCACTCGTAACCGGAGGCAGCAGCGGTATCGGGCTGGCCACAGCGCAACAATTTGTGAAGGACGGAGCTTTCGTTTACATCACTGGACGACGCCAGTCGGAACTCGACAAGGCTGCAAAGGCGATCGGAAACAACGTGAAAGCAGTGCGGGCCGATGCGTCAAACCTCGCCGATCTCGACCGCCTTTACGCTCAGATCAAACAGGAGAAGGGCCGTCTGGACGTCGTGTTCGCAAACGCAGGCCAGGCCAAATTCGTGGCTCTCTCCGACGTCACCGAAGAGCTATACAACCAAATTTTCGACACGAACGTGAAGGGGGTATTGTTCACGGTGCAGAAAGCCCTCCCCCTGATCCCGGACGGAGGTTCCATTATTCTGAACGCGTCCGTTGTTTCTACTAAAGGATTTCCAGCCGCGAGCGTCTACTCCGCAACCAAAGCTGCAGTAAGATCGTTCGCTCGGTGCTTGACAACAGATTTAAAAGACCGAGGAATCCGTGTGAACGCCATCAGTCCAGGCCCGATCGAGACGCCGATTTTTGATGGCTTCGGCGAGAGCGATCAGGACCGCAATGACCTCAAGAAACAGTTCGCATCGCAGGTCCCGCTAGGTCGGATGGGGCAGCCCGACGAAATCGCGAAGGCTGCCGCATTCCTGGCGTCGACCGATGCCAGCTTCGTGGCAGGAGTCGAACTGTTCGTCGATGGCGGGTTGGGCCAGGTGTGACGTTGAAAGTCATAGCCACAAAGGACACTAAGGGTTCACCAGAAACGATAAGCATTACCCTGTGATCCTCTGTGTCCTCTGTGGTGAAAGGTTTTGTGATTATTGCGTTGGCTCAGAAACCCATCGCGAAATCGCGGTGACCAACTTGCGGGGAGCGAAGCGGGTGGACTCGGCAACCAGCCAATTCTGGATACCGCTGATGGCGAGCGTTTTTCCTTCCATCACGGCGCGATATCCGTCCAGTGCGACCTTATCGGCTCTCATCGCGCCAAACTGCTTGAACACGCGAGTCTGATCATTGCCAGCACGTTTGGCAAAACCTGTGTCTGTCGCGCCGGGGCAGAAGCAGGTGATGGTGACACCAGAATTGCGTACCTCGTCTGCAATCGCTTCGGAAAAATAAATTACATAGGCTTTAGTCGCGTAGTAAACAGCCATGAGTGGTCCCGGCTGGAATCCGGCGGTAGAAGCAACATTCATGATCCTTCCACTGCGGCGGGCCAGCATAGGTGGGAGGAAAGATCGTGTGAGTTCGGTGAGCGCCGTGATATTGAGTTGAATCTGCCCCAGGATGTTCTCCTCCGACATCGTCGCGAATTCGCCCAGTGCTCCGAACCCGGCGTTGTTGATCAAAATGTCGACAGCGACGTTTTCGCTCTGCAGTTTGTCAAACAGCGTCTTCGCCGCCGAAGGAGTACTTAGATCGAGCGCGACAGTCTGAACCGTAACTCCGAGCGCTCGCATTTCGGTTGCGACTTGCGCCAGTTTGTCGCTGCTGCGTGCAACAAGGATCAAGTTGTGACGATCGCGGGCGAAGAGTTTGGCGAGTTCATATCCGATGCCGCCGGAGGCACCGGTAATTAGCACCGTAGACATGCAGAGTATTGTAGCGATTGTGTAGCCCCGGACGCATTCGTCCGGGGCCTTCGCCCAATGAAGACTCCAGGTGCAGCATGTGTCGCTTCGCTCCGCGAAGCGGACGAATGCGTCCGCTCCCACACGAGATTGGTGGCCCATTTTGGGAACTTCTTCTTAGTTATTGTGCGACAGGGATGAACCCACACACATTGACGCGTGCCACAATCGGGAGTGCAATCCTATCGCCGCAATCTTCCGCACATTCAGAAGGATTTCACACCCCATTTCGTAACCTTCTGTACGAAATCTCGTTGGATTTTGCCGCCTGAAGCTCGTGACATCACGATCGACTCGTGCATTCATGATGACCGAGTTCGCTATGCACTTTACGTGGCTGTCGTTATGCCGGACCATGTGCACATGATTCTCACTCCTTTGATTGATAGGCGTCTTTGCGAGACCTTTTCTCTCATTCGAATCATGCAATCGATCAAAGGTGCTTCCGCTCGCGCAATTAACCAGAAGTTGAATCGCAACGGACCAGTTTGGCAGGAGGAGTCATTCGATCACGTGCTACGTTCCTCGGAAGGACTGGACGCCAAAGTGGAGTACGTTTTGCAGAATCCAGTGCGCAAAGGATTAGTTGGAGACTGGCATGGCTATCGTTGGTGCTGGAAGAGAGCAAATGCCGCTTGCGGAGATGAGACTGACCTCGCCCGCAAATATGTAGCCCAGGACGCATTCGTCCGGGGCCTTCACGCGAGGTGCGGATTACACTCATCTTTTGTCGATGGCCACCGTTAGTTTGCGGACGTCCCGAGCATCGTTCACTCTCGCGCACTTGGACGAGCAAATCACCGCCGTATTTTTCTACTTCGTGGCGGCAGGCTTAGAGCGCCGAAAATTGATCCAGATAACTGTAAGAGTTCTGATGGATTCTCCCGCGCCCAACCCAGACTTGCGGCGCATGGCGAGGAACAGGAGCATTCCAACCGAAACCACGAGAACGATTGTTATCACAGCCAGCGTCTCATAGGACGGGAATGCGGTATCGGAGGGTGCGGTACACGGAAAAGACAGCAAGGGGCGGACGAATGCGTCCGCCCCTACACAAGCCTCTAATTACGCGTGGACCAGTTCCACTCCGTAGATCGAGTGCCAGCTGGTTGCGGCCTTCAGCTTGTCGTTGACGTTGTTGATGTTCTTTACGCCTTCGGTCTCAAGCCATTTGCGGAATGCCGCTGCACCCTGCTTCGCGTACACCGGGATGCCATCCTTCCAGGTCGCGCGTCCGCAGAGCACGCCGTTGAACTTCACTCCCGACTCGCCGGCGAGTTCGAGAGTCTCCGAGAACTCCGCATTGCTCACGCCAGCGGACAGATAGATAAACGGCTTGGTCGCTACGCCGGCAGCTTTGTGGAAGTGATCAATCGCTTCTTTTTTCGAGTAAGCTTTCTGTCCACCGAACGACTTGCAGCCTTCCACGAACTTCATGTTGACGGGAACTTCCACCTTCAGCACGTCGACCCCATATCGATCCTTCGAAAACTCCCGCATGCTCTCGGTCACGATGTGCGGTTTCTTCTTCGCGTAGTCGAGACCCTTCTCGTCGGCGCCCTCTTCGTAACCCACGAACTCGAGGAAGAATGGGATGTCGTTGGCCCGGCACTCGTCGCCGATGCGCTCCACCCACGCGTGCTTGGTCTCGTTCACGTGCTTCGGATCATCCGGCGTGTAATACAGCAGGATCTTCACGCAATCCGCGCCTGCTTCTTTCAGGCGGCGCGCCGACCACACGTCGAGCAGGTCGGGCAGGCGACCCGGACCAGTCTTGTCATATCCGGTTTTCTCATAGGCAAGCAGCAGGCCGGCGTTCTTGGCGCGCTTCTTCGAGGCCGGCAGTCCCCACTCGGGGTCGAGCAGAATGGCAGACGCATGCGGTGTGAGCACCTCTGTCACCAGGGATTTGAACTCTTCCATCATGGCGTCGTTGACTTCGCCGCCTTTTTCCTTGGCCAGCGACTTCTGCAGCGAGCCGCGCTGGTCCATGGCCGCGGCAGCAATGACGCCGTGATCGTTCGAGACTTTCTTAAGTCCGGCAAGTTTGCCCGGGGTAAGCTTCATGAGGAATCCTCCTGATAGGAACGGGATGAATGCTGGAAACTATCTATTCTAAACCAATGAGACAGGGAAATCAGTGCGATATTGGCGGTAGACGGCTATCAAAATTCCTTATCAGGGCTAGAAACTAGACCTTCAGGGAATGCCTAGGAAATGCCATGCTGCCAGCCGAATAGCCGCCGGAGAAAATCCGGGTGAAACTCCAGAAAGAGCAACACTAGGCGAAGCCCCAGCAGGATCGCTGCCGTCTTAACCCATGTCAGCAGGATCTGCTCCCAGTTGCGCGCGTGTCGCGCGATGATCTGTGGAGCTGACTTAAAGGTGAGTCCTAGCCATCGAGAGCGAGTTCTGTGGACAGTGCAGGTTGCGACGGGAAAAACCGGAATCCATAAAATTACGACCCACTGAGTTGCGTCGTACTCCTCGAAGTGCCCAGCCGGATCGCGGCGCACATTTGTTTTCCCGAAAAAGTTGATTCCGAATCCACGCCGGGAAAACGTACGCTGACTCAGGATTTTGTGGCCCAGACGGGCGCGCTCCAGTTTCTCAGCCCGTTCGTACGCGATTTTTTGAGACTGGACATCCTTGATCGACAGCTTCCGCAGGGCGAGTTCCGAGTCGAGCATCGATCGGGCATCATCGGTGAGTTGCTCGCGCTCAGTCGCGATCTGGAGAACTTCGTCATCAGTGAGACTTTGATATTCGGGCATAGAGTTGAGGCGCCAGAATTATAGCCACCAAAGCCGGAAGACGAGTCTCGACCCGATTAAATTCGGTATACAACTTGGGTGATTCGAATCATTGACGTTCGCACTGACGACGACTAAGCTATCAGCAGAAGAGTCACCTGTCTGAAGGGTCGCGCTATGTTGCTGACGATCATGATCGTCTGCGCGGTCGGAGCCATTCTCCTTTTCTCTCACGAAGCGTTCGAGGATCTCTATGATGCGTGGAGTCATCCCGATGATAGGCAGAAACACGACCCGCATCATCCAAAGTCCAGGTTGAGATAAAGGAACGCTCCACCACTTTCATGCCGGCTTCGCTAACCCAGGCGATGCTATATATTCGCTGCCTGCGAGGTGCCGGCCGCCTCAACAATCCGATGCAAGACGAGGAACTCTTCCGCCACGGCACTATCGCTGTCCGCCGCTTTACGCTGAATCCCGGCGAGGCGATGGCCTGGCACCGCGATCCATACCAACGAGTTGCGGTTGTCCTCGATGGCGATCTTCTCGAAATCGAGTATCGCGATTCTGACGAGCGCTTGCGCGTCGAGGTTCACGCCGGCCAGACCGACTGGGAGCAGCCAAGTTCACGCGTCCATCGCGCCGTGAACGTTGGCCAGAAGACCTACCAGCAGATTACTATCTACTTACTCGATCGTCCGGACGCAGTTCCTCAACCGCTCGAAGAGTAATGTCAAATTTCGCAAGAATCCAAGGGACCCCGCACCATGCCAATTGCCACGATCAATCCCGCCACCGGAGAAGTCATCAAGACGTTTCAGCCCCTGACGGAAGCTGAGATCGAGAAGAAGCTGCAGCTTGCTGTGAAGGTGTTCAAGTCTGAGCGCAAGACTCCGTTCGCCGTACGCGCCGAGCGCATGCGCACGGCCGCTGCCATCATCGAGCGCGACAAGGAAAAGTTCGGCCATCTAATGACGCTCGAGATGGGAAAGACTTATAAATCGGCGGTCGCCGAAGCGGCCAAGTGCGCCACCGCCTGCCGTTACTATGCCGAACATGCTGAACGATTCATGGCCGACGAGATTGTTGAGACGGGTGCGAAAAAGAGTTTCATTCGCTACTTGCCAATCGGTCCGATACTTGCAGTGATGCCGTGGAACTTTCCCTTCTGGCAGGTATTCCGCTTCGCTGCCCCAGCACTGATGGCAGGCAACGTTGGATTGCTGAAGCACGCGTCGAACGTGCCCCAGTGCGCGCTCGCGATCGAGAGTATTTTCCTGGAAGCCGGGTTCCCCGAAGGCGCGTTTCAGTCGCTACTGATCGGGTCCGGACAAGTCGATGCACTACTCAACGATCCTCGCGTGATGGCGGCCACTCTTACGGGCAGCGAGCAAGCCGGCATTCAGGTTGGGATCGGCGCTGCCAAGCGCATCAAGAAAGTCGTGCTCGAACTCGGTGGAAGTGATCCCTTCATCGTGATGCCTAGCGCCGATTTGGAAGCTGCTGTTTCGACCGCGGTCACCGCCCGCGTCCAGAACAACGGCCAGTCGTGTATCGCTGCTAAGCGCTTTATCGTGGCCGAGCCCATTGCCGACGAGTTTGAAAAGAAATTTGTTGCGAAGATGGAGAGCCTGAAAATCGGCGACCCGTTTGACGAAAAGACGGAACTCGGGCCGCTCTCGACGCCGGATGCCGTCAAAGATCTCGACGCCGACGTGCAGAAAACGGTGAAGGCCGGAGCCAAGCTGCTGACCGGCGGGCATCCCCTGAAGCGCCCCGGCAACTTCTACGCTCCGACCGTGCTTACCAATATTCCGAAAGAGTCCCCGGCGTACGGCGAAGAATTCTTTGGGCCGGTGGCCTCCGTGTTTCGCGTGAAGAGCGTAGACGAAGCGATCCAGTTAGCCAATGACGTGCGCTTCGGCCTTGGCTCAAGCATCTGGACCAACGATGAGAAAGAGCGCGAGCGCTTTATCAACGAGATCGAGGCCGGCATGGTCTTCATCAACAAGATGGTCGCCTCCGACGCGCGAATCCCATTCGGAGGAGTGAAAGCCTCAGGCCACGGAAGAGAATTGGGTCTCGTTGGGATTCGCGAGTTCGTCAACGCCAAGACCGTGTGGATCGAATAGACGCGCGAGCAACGTCCCTAACGGTACATTGTCATGCTGAGCGGAACAGTGAAGCGGGAGAAGCACGCCTCATTGCGGAGTCGAAGCATCCCTACCCTCGGGACGCATCTATGGGGTAGGTGGTGCCTTGACTACGCGGATCCTCGTTTCGCTCTCACCCCGCTGCGCTCAGTATGACAAGCGCGAGACAGTCAGAACGCAAAGCATGGGAGCGGCGGACGCAAAATGCTCAGGTATTAGATGAGTCTTGATTCTCTGCAGTGTGAGCAGACTCTGTCGCTTCCGCTTCGGCAAGTACGTCCAGCCACGGGCACGAGTCCGATTCCAGGCGATGCACCGCAACCAGCATCTTGTCGCCGGCCCCGTCGTAGCGAATCCATACCACTCGATACCGCGCTTTGTTCTTTCCAAACAGGATGCCGATGACGTCGCCAGACTTGAGGTCTGCATCCAGTCCCGATAACAAGGCGCCGAACAGGCTGATATCCCTTGCGCGCGCCTCCTGAAGAAATCGCTCACCGCACGCATCGACGCCCCAAACGATCAGAGGAAGTTCTCGAAGCGTCCGTTGCTCGCGCCGGCGATCGATGTTGCGCACAATGCCCATACCAGTTGTTTCACGGTATCGTCGCGTCAGGAACGGGTAAAGATTACGAAGCTCATTTTGGTGCGAAAAATAGATCGCTCTAATTCCGTTTCGGGGCTTGTGCCAAAACGGGCATCCAGCGCAACGATTTGCCCCGCCCTCCGTCTAAGAGCCAGCCTTCCTGAGGAGGATGCGATGAACAAAATGTTTCTATCGTTACTGCCTGTATTGTTGTCCCTAAGTTCACTTGCGGCCGCGAACCCGCCCGCGCGGCCCGACGATGCCGTCGATTCTTCCGCCCCAAGCTACGACATGAAAGCGCAAGCATTGCTCGATTTGGAGAGGGTGCAAAAGAAATTTGTTGATCTGGCCAACGCAGTGCCCGCCGATAAGCTGACGTGGCGTCCCACGCCCGATTCGCGCTCGTTCGCGGAAGTTTTTCTGCACGTAGCCTCGGAGCGCTATGGAATTCTGGGCTTGATGGGTGCCGAGACTCCGTCCGGAGTCGATGGCAAGGGCCTGGAGAAATCGACAACCGATCGCGCCCGCATTGTTGACGAACTCAACAAGTCCTGGGAATTTGCACAGAAGACGATCAAAGGCATGACCAACGCGGAATTCGCCAAGCTATTGCCAAAGCTAGGCCCGCAGGCCAATGCAGGCGATGTCGTCTACATCCTGGTCGCCGACAATCACGAGCATCTGGGACAGTCCATCGCCTACGCCCGGCAAAACGGAATCGTTCCTCCCTGGACGGTCGCAGCGAAAAAGGCCGCTGCAGAGAAAAAATCAGATCAGAAGTAAATGGTCGTGCCCTTACAGGGCGATGAGGCTGCGGTCGTAGACGCTAACGCAAGTTGGAGCGTCTGTCCTTATTGCCCATCTCACTAGTCAAGAAAGCGCTCACCTCTGTCGCCCGCTTGCATCGTAAACTCTGAACCTGGATACTTCATCCGGGCTGATGCGCCATTGGGGACGCGAAGATGAGCACGAATTGGAAAGAACACGGCGTTAAGATCGTGCATGCGGGGGAACTGGATTCGAACACGCCTCAGACTCCTGGCATGACACGGGCTGCGGCCATAACTTATGCCCGTACAGGGGCGAGTAAGTTGTGGGCCGGCACAGTCGTCGTCCAGCCGCATGCCAAGACGGGCCCCCATCACCATGGCGAACTGGAGACAGTCATTTACGTCGTCCGCGGTCGTGCGCGGATGCGCTGGGGTGATCGCTTAGAGTTCTGCGACGAAGCCGATCCTGGAGATTTCATTTATGTTCCGCCTTACGTTCCGCATCAGGAAATCAACGCCCGGTCCGATATGCCGTGTGAGGCTGTGATCGTCAGAAGCGGCCAGGAACCGGTTGTTGTGAACCTCGATATCGAGAGTCCCGAGCCCCTGACTGACAAGACCGATGAAGAACCATTCCACCCTGGTCGTTAGGGTTCGGGTTTGCGGGCTTCGCTTGGTTGGTCCTTTCGGAATATCGCAGCCGAGGTGGCGAATAGCTACGCCGGAATCCATATCCAGACAATTTCGCTCTGAAGGATCGCGACTCCCCGCGACGTAAAGAAGCGTGTCACTCCGATCGGTGACACTCGGATCGGCCGGAAGGGAAGGAAGTACCGCCCGTTCTCGAATGGCGAGAAGAACGCGACTCCCAGACCACCGTTGGTCATTGCATCCAGCAGGCCGTGACTGCCCGCAGCTAGAAATAGATAGACAAATAAGCGCGCTCGCGGCATCTGCGGCGGGCTGCTGTCGATCCAGAAGGCGAATATCCCTGCAACCAGCAAGGCGAACACGAGTGAACGCGTGAACCCTCGATGCCCCCAGAAATCACCGTAAGGAACACCCGAAACGAAATCCGATCACATCCAGGTCGGGAAGCACCGCGCACCCCACGCCCGTAATCCAGATTCGCTTAGGCGCGCTTGGACGATAGAATGCCGCTCCTATCCCCAGTGCTGCAACAGCATGTGAAATCGCCGACGCCATATCTGGTTTCGGACACGTCTACTCGTTCCCTCGTTGTCCAGGAGGTGTGGTGATACAGCCGAACCAAACCGCGCAGAACCAGCCACCCGTCATTTTTGTTTCTGTGCCGGCGGCGGTATTGTCCGCTCACTGCTCGGAGGGACAATGTTCTTGATGCGCATGTAGGTAACAAGGTTCCCGTAGTGCTCCCAGTTATGTACATTGTTGAAATTCAGCGCACCCAGTTTTGGCGTATCGGTTCCGAAAAGCTTCACCATTTGGCTGCCTGAGGCGTCGGTCATTCCGTCGTAGGCTTTGTCGCAGTAGGCAAAGGCAGTTTTTAAAGCAGCGATCAGATCCGCCTTGGAAGTCTTGGTCTGCTCGATCTTCGGTTCAGGATTTTTCTCGCCGAGTGCCACCGAACAAAACTCGTATTGGCCGTCGGCCAGGTGCCCGACCATTTGTCCGTAATTACGAACCGAATCGGCAGGCTTAAACGCGTAATTCTCCTCCGGCATCTTTTCGGCGGAGCGGATCAGAATGTCCTTCTGGAATCCGTAAACGCGTTTGGTAAATGCGGTGAGCGGATTGTCCTGCGACCAGGCGACGACGGGCGCAAGCAGGAAGATACACATCAGAAGTTTTCGCATGGATTCACCTCGGCCCTCAACGATACACGACTCGGAGAGAAAAGAAAGTTCCAAGCTGGAAAGCCGCAGCGGAGGTTGAACCCTTGTAACCAGCCGCGATAAAGTAGGTACTGAACCGAGGGACGACGTTTTGAGGATAATGCCCCAAGTTACAAGAGCGGGTAAGGGGATATAACATTATCAAGGCTTGAGGGAGAGACCACCTAAGACAGCTCGCTGCTTCGCGATCAATTCCTGCACACCCTTTTTCGCCAGCGCGAGCATCTTCGCGAGTTGCTGATCGTCGAACACCTGGTGCTCCGCCGTTGCCTGCACTTCCACCATTTTCCCGCTGGCGGTCATCACGAAGTTCATGTCCACGTCGGCCCGCGAATCTTCTTCGTAGGCCAGATCTAGCAGGATCTCGCCATCGACGATCCCGACGCTCACAGCCGCGACGAAATCCCGCACCGGAGCCGATGGCAGCGTTCCGGCGTCCACCAGTTTTTCCAGCGCAAGCCCCAGCGCGACAAAGGCTCCCGTGATCGAAGCCGTGCGCGTCCCACCGTCGGCCTGGATCACGTCGCAGTCGATCCAGATCGTGCGTTCGCCCAATTTCGTGAGATCGGCGACCGAGCGCAGCGATCTCCCGATTAGCCGCTGGATTTCGTGGGTGCGTCCGCTTTGACGGCCCTTCGAGACCTCCCGAGGAGTGCGCGTCAGTGTGGAGCGGGGCAACATGCTGTATTCGCTGGAAATCCATCCCTTGCCGGAATTCCGTAGAAACGCCGGGACCGTCTCTTCGATCGATGCCGTACAGATCACGCGCGTGTTACCAACCTCGATTAACGCAGAGCCTTCCGCCGTGGTGATGAATTCAGGAGTGATCTTGACCGGCCGAAGTTGATCAGGGGAACGGTTGTCCGAGCGATAGAACATGACTGGCGATTGTAACTGATGAACGGCCGTAGGGACCCTTACCTCGCCAATGAGCGTAATCGCATTATAAGAGGGCGCCCGTTCTGGAGTAGGTTGTCATCGTTCGCATGATCACCTACGAAAGGAGCACCCTCGATGAGCAGCGAAAAGTATATTGGTCTCGACGTTCATCAAGCAACGATCTCGGTAGCGGTGA
>Ga0070713_100000095_pt1 | contig 56677 bp, 56 predicted proteins | sample LARL82metaG_FD_65465 | JGI IMG/M metagenome (GOLD analysis project Ga0070713, IMG submission 65465) | Corn, switchgrass and miscanthus rhizosphere microbial communities from Kellogg Biological Station, Michigan, USA - LAR L8-2 metaG | ecosystem: Host-associated > Plants > Roots > Rhizosphere ... | reverse complement strand
CCTGACATCAACCTCGTCTACACGATCAACGAGCCCACGGCCGCCGGTGCGTTCAAGGCCTTGCAATCCGCTGGCAAGGAGAAGGGCGTCATCATCGTCTCAGTCGACGGTGGCTGTCAGGGCATTCGTGACATCGCCTCGGGAGCGCTGGCGGCAACGGCGCAGCAATACCCGCTCAAGATGGCCGCGTTAGGCGTCGATGCGGGCGCGGCCTTCCTCAAGACAGGGAAACGCCCCACCGGCTACATCAACACCGGCGTGACACTCATCGCCGCGAAGCCTGCACCCGGCGTTGACGGCAAGGACGTGAGGACAGGGATGGCGCTCTGCTTCGGGAAGCGGGACTAGGGAACGCGCGGCGTGCGCCTCCGTGTCCCGCGCCCGGCGACGCTCGGTCCGCTCCTCGCACTGGCCGTCGCGTGCGGATTCTTCGCGACACAGAGTGACCGTTTCTGGACGGGCGACAATCTCTCGCTCGTGCTCCAGCAGGTGATGGTGGTAGGCGTTCTCGCCATCGGCCAGACGCTCATCATCCTCACCGCCGGTGTCGATCTTTCCTGCGGGACGATCATGGCGCTCGGCGGCATCGTCATGACGAAATTCGCGGCGGAGCTCGGGCTTCCCGTACCGGCGGCGATCGCCGCCGGCATCGGCGTGACGACGCTGTTCGGCGCCGTCAACGGACTTCTCGTCAGTCGCATCAATCTGCCACCATTCATCGTCACGTTAGGCACACTCAACATCGCGTTCGCGCTCACCCAGCTCTATTCGCACGCGCAGACGATCACCGACCTCCCGGGAGCGATGACATCCCTCGGAGGCACCTTCCATCTTGGCGGGACATCGGTCGTCTACGGAGTCGTGTTGATGCTGGGCCTGTATGCTTTCACCTGGTTCGCGCTGCGCGAGACGGCGGCGGGCCGCCACGTATATGCGGTCGGCAACAATCCCGAGGCGTCGCGCCTGACGGGTATCGCGACACGGCGGGTCCTGTTCGGGGTCTACGTGATGGCTGGCGTCCTCTATGGCGTCGCCGCGTTGCTGTCGGTTGCGCGAACTGGTGTCGGTGACCCCAACACCGGCCAAACGGAGAATCTCGATGCGATCACGGCGGTCGTCATCGGCGGCACGAGCCTTTTCGGAGGGAGAGGCGCCATCCTCGGCTCCCTGGTTGGGGCACTGATCGTGGGTGTGTTCAGGAACGGCCTCACGCTGATGGGCGTGTCATCGGTTTATCAGATACTGATCACCGGAATACTCGTGATCCTTGCCGTGGGCACGGATCAACTGTCACGACGCGGGGCGGTGGCATGAAGGAATCGAAGAGCGCGAACGGGACCGTGCTCGAGGCCACGAACCTCGTCAAACGCTACGGTCATGTCACAGCGCTCGACGGCGCCGATTTCGAGCTGCGCCCTCGCGAGATCCTCGCCGTCATTGGCGACAACGGTGCCGGCAAGTCGACTCTCATCAAGGCGCTCGCCGGCGCGCTCGTCCCCGATTCCGGCGAGATCTGGCTCGATGCACGTCGCGTGCACTTCAAGGGCCCGAATGACGCGCGACGTGCGGGGATCGAAACCGTCTTTCAGGATCTCGCGGTCGCGCCCGCGATGTCGATCGCCGAGAACCTCTTTCTTGGCCGAGAGATTCGCCGCGCCGGTCTCGCCGGCAGCGTCCTCCGCATGCTGGACAAGAGGCGGATGATGGCGGAGAGCGCCGCGCATCTCGCGGAGCTGAGAATTGGCGTGGGCTCGATGACGCAGCCGGTGGAGACGCTCTCCGGTGGCCAGCGACAGAGCGTTGCCGTGGCGCGAAGCGCTGCCTTTGCGCGACACGTCGTCATCATGGACGAGCCGACCGCCGCTCTGGGGGTGAAGGAGAGCGGGATGGTGCTGGAGTTGATTCGCGCGGTCCGCGATCGCGGGCTCGCCGTGGTGCTCATCTCGCACAACATGCCGCACGTGTTCGAGATCGCCGATCGGATTCACGTCCAGCGGCTCGGCAAGCGCGTTGCCGTGCTGAATCCGCGCGAGGTGAGCATGAGCGACACGGTTGCCGTGATGACTGGTGCGATTCGGCCAGAAGAGCTGCCGACTGTAGCGCAATCGACGCCGCTGCGTGTATGAACGACCGCGATCTACGGTCTAGCGACTGCACCACCATGCCGTTTCACCGCGGAGGGCGACTCCGGTCAATACTTCGCCAGGTAGGCCTCGAGCTCCCACGGCGAGACTTGCGTGATGTACTCCCGCCATTCCTGCCGTTTCGCCTCGACGAAGTGCCGCGCGACATGATCGCCTAACGCCGCGCGCACCACGTCGTCCTTGTCCAACTCGTCGAGGGCCTCGTTCAAGTCGTGCGGCAGGTCGTCGATTCGCAATCGGCGGCGCTCGCGAAACGACATCTCCCAGATGTTCTCGTTCACCGGCTCTCGGTAGTCCGCCTTCGTCTCGACGCCATCCAACCCAGCCGCCAACATCACGGCAAGCGCCAGATACGGATTCGCCGCCGGATCGGGCATTCTCAACTCGACACGCGTTCCCAACCCACGACGCTCGGGGACGCGGATCAGCGGCGACCGGTTTCGCATCGACCACGCGACGTTGACCGGTGCCTCGTAGCCAGGCACGAGTCGCTTGTACGAGTTCACCAACGGATTCGTGATCGCGCACATGCCACGCGCGTGACGCAGCAATCCGCCGATGTAGTGCAGCGCCACCGGCGAGAGCTCCCACTGCGCCTTGCCGTCCCAGAAAGCGTTTACGCCGTCACGAAAGAGCGACTGGTGCGTGTGCATTCCGCTGCCGTTCTGTCCGAAGATCGGCTTCGGCATGAACGACGCAACCAGCCCGAATTGCTGCGCGACCTGCTTCACCACGAAGCGGAAGGTCGCGATGTTGTCCGCCGTCTTCAGCGCGTCGGCATAGCGGAAATCGATCTCGTGCTGGCCGTGCGCGACCTCGTGATGCGCCGCTTCCACCTCGAAGCCCATCTGCTCGAGCACATCCACCATCGCCCGACGCGCTTCCTCACCGAGATCCGCGGGCGCGAGATCGAAGTAGCCTCCGACGTCGTGCGTCACCGTCGTCGCTTCACCCTCGGCATTCTGGCGGAAGAGGAAGAACTCCGCCTCCATGCCCGCGTTCATTGTGAACCCTGATGATGACGCCCGCTCGAGCACCCGCCTCAAGACGCCACGGGGATCACCCGCGAATGGCTGGCCGTCAGGCGTGTTGATGTCGCAGATCACGCGACAGATTCGGTTCTCCGGATCGCTCCACGGAAAAACCTGAAAGGTTGCCAGATCGGGCGCGAGCAGCATGTCGGACTCCTCGATCCGCACAAATCCTTCGATCGACGACCCGTCGAACATGATGTCGCCGGACAGCGCCTTGTCGAACTGCGACGCCGGGATCTCGACGTTCTTGTTGATCCCCTGGATGTCCGTGAACTGAAGGCGCATGAAGCGAACGTTCAGCTCGCGCGCGAGCTTCAGAATGTCCTGCTTCGTGGCTCCTGCCGTATCCCCGTGCACCGCGCGATCGGAATGCGCGCGATGCGGAGTCTCGCCCTTGTCGCGGGCCCGTGTGTGATCGCTCGGCACGGCGCGCAACTTATCGCTCCACGAACGAAAGTGTCAGAGGAGATATGCTCGATTTGCACGATCACGCAATCACTCGGGCAGAGAATCTCACATACGCTGTGCTCCCATCGGAGATCTGCTGCTCATTTTGCACTTTGAGAGCAACGGCGAACATTCGGCTCGCCAGCGTCGCAAGGCATACCGCTTGCCGCCTCACGCAGCGCGGCGCTCGATCAAATCCGACCCGCGTCCGAGCAACCTTCAGCCGAGATGACCATGCAAGTCCGTGACGTCATGACGAAGGATCCATCGTGCGTGACCCCCACTGCGACGATCCGTGAGGCCGCTCAGGTGATGCAGCGTGAGAACGTCGGCGTCATTCCAGTTGTCGAGGAAGAGGGGAGCAAACGGCTCCTCGGCGTCGTCACCGATCGTGACATCGCCATCCGCGTCGTCGCCGAAGGCCGTGACGGCGGAACACGGGTGAGCGAAATCATGAGCTCGAGTCGGATCAAGACCTGCACACCGGACGACTCCGTGGACGATGCAATGAGTGCGATGGCCGACGAGCAGCTTCGTCGCATCCCGATCGTGGATGACCGCGGCGCCCTGGTCGGAATCCTCGCTCAGGCTGACATCGTGCGGAAAACACGCGACGGCGCCAGCGCCGAGCGTACCGTCCGTCAGATTTCCGAGCCAGGTGGAAAGCACAGCCAGACATAGGTAGGGAGCAGGCGGGGCTGCCACTATTTTTCCCGCATGACCAGCCCCACCACCTCCACTTCAACCGCAACCTGTCCCGGCTGCCAATCGCCGGCTTCGGGAAAGTTTTGCTCGAATTGCGGAGCGTCACTCGCCGGCGCGCACTGCGGCGCGTGCGGCACCCAGCTCACGCCGGGAGCCAAGTTCTGCCATCGGTGCGGAACGGTTGCCGGCGCCACAGCCGACCTGCGCACCGGATCTCCGCACGATCGCGGACTCGGTGCCGCACTCCCCTGGGCAGTCGCAGCCATCGCCCTCGTTGCCCTCATCGCGCTCCTTGCGGGCCAGCATTTCGGTCGCTCCAATCAGCAAACCGCAATCGCATCCGCCGATGCGCCAGCCGCTAGCGACGGCGCTGTCACGGGAGCGGGAGCACCTCCGGACATCAGCCGCATGACGCCCGAGGAGCGCGCGGAAAGGCTCTATGATCGCGTGATGTCACTCAATGAGCGCGGCCGCGCCGACAGTGTTCGTTTTTTCGCGCCTATGGCAATGCAGGCCTACACGATGCTTGGCGCGCTCAACGCCGATCAGCACTACGACCTGGGGCGCATCGCCGCCGTGTCGGGCGACGAAGCCGTCGCACGCGCGCAGGCGGATACGATTCTCGCGTCCCAACCGCAGCATCTGCTCGGACTCATGCTCGCCGCCGACGCCGCGCGAATGCGCGGCGACAGCAAAGCCGAGGGATCGTACATCCGACGATTCGCGTCAGCCGCTCCCGCTGAGCGTGCCAAGCAATTGCCCGAGTACCAGCTTCACACGGCCGAGATCGACGCGCGCGTCGCTCGGTCGTCCCGCTAGCCGATTCCAGCACACCTAACGAGACATCTCGTGACACGAACCATTCACGTCGCTCACAGTCCGGATTCGGACGACGCCTTCATGTTCTACGCGCTCGCCGAGGGAAAGATCGACACCGGCGAACTGCGTTATGTACATGAGCTGCAGGATATCGAGACGTTGAACCAGCGAGCGCTTCGCGCGGAGCTCGAAGTCACCGCGGTCTCGATTCACGCTTACGCCTACCTGGCGGACCGCTACGCACTCCTGCCGCACGGCGCATCCATGGGAGATCACTATGGCCCGCGGCTGGTGGCCCGCGAGCCGATGTCCCGCGAAGACGTCCAGGGCAAGCGCGTGGCGATTCCGGGGCCGCTCACGAGTGCCTTTCTCGCGCTTCGGCTGTACGAGCCGAATTTCGTTCCCGTGCCCACCCCCTTCGATCTCATCGAAGATGCCGTCGAGCGTGGCGATGTCGATCTCGGTCTGCTGATCCACGAGGGCCAGCTCACCTTTGCAGACCGGGGCTTGCACCTGGTAGCCGATATGGGGGAGTGGTGGTTCACAGAAACTGGCCTGCCGCTTCCATTGGGTGGGAACGTGGTGCGCAAGGATCTGGGAGAGGATCTCACGAAGGAGGTTTCGCGCCACCTGAGGGCCAGTATCGCGTATGGCCTGAAGCACCGAGCTGGCGCGCTAGATCACGCGATGCAGTACGCGCGGGGGCTCGAGCGGGAGCGGGCCGACACCTTCGTCGGCATGTACGTCAACGATTGGACGCTCGATTACGGCGACCGGGGTCGCGAGGCCGTCCGCCTCTTCCTCGAGCGAGGAAACCAGGCCGGCTTCATCCCGAAGCGCGTTCGGGTCGAATTCATCGACGATTAGGCCAAGTCCGCGGGCGGGGCGACGACCTAACGGCCGTTACCGCCCGGAGGAACAGGCGTCTCACAAGCGTCAACTCCGGGCGCTTCGGGCGCCCATACTTCGCCCTCCGCTGCATTGGGTTCATCGATGATCGATCACGCCACCGCATTCAGTCTCTCCACGGAACGTCCGGAGGCGTCTTCGGTGTCCTCGAAGGGCGGCGCGGAAGTCGCCGCTCGGCGAGTCCTGGTGGTCGACGACGAGGAGGGGATTCGCCGCGCGATCGGCAAGTTCCTGAGGACCCGTGGCTTCGACGTGGTCACCGCGGAGTCTGGAGACGAAGCGCTCTCGCAGCTCGGACAGCAAGGCTTCGTCCTGATGCTCTGCGACGTTCGCATGCCGGGGCTGTCCGGCGTCGACGTGATTCCACGCGCGCTGCAGATGGACAGCGAGCTCGCGATCATGATGCTGACGGCGGTGAATGACGCCCCGACGGCAACCGAATCGCTGTCGCAGGGGGCGATGGACTACCTCATGAAGCCCGTGGAGCTCGCGGACCTGGAAGTCGCGATCGAGCGCGCTCTTCACAAGCGTGCCCTGCTCATCGAGCAGCGCCGGGTCGAGCGGATGATCCGCGAGGAGGTGGCGCAACGCACGGAAGAGCTCGAGCGCGAGAAGGAGGCGCTCCGCGACCTCACCGTGAGCGTTGCGGAAACGCTCATCAACGCGATGGAAGTGAAGGACGTGTACCTCCGCGGCCACTCGCAGCGCGTCGCGGAATTAGCGGCCTCCATGGCCGAAGAGCTGGGCATGAATCCCGACGCCGTCGAGCATATCCGGCTTGCCGGGCGTTTGCACGACGTCGGAAAGATCGGGACGCGAGAAGCGGTGCTCAACAAGCCAGGCGCGCTCACCCCGGAGGAGTTCGAGCACGTCAAGGAGCATGTCCGAATTGGCATGGAGATACTGGCCCCGCTCAAGCACCTGGGCGAAGCCCTGACCTACGTGCAGGATCACCATGAGCACTGGGATGGCTCCGGTTACCCGCGTGGACTCAAGGGCACGCACATCTCGATCGGTGGCCGGGTCCTCGCCGCGGCTGACGCCTTCGACGCCCTCACATCGCAGCGCGCTTACCGGGAACCCATGGAGCCGGCGGCGACGATTCAGTTCCTCGAGGGACATGTAGGCCGCCTGCTCGATCCCGAGATCTATGCGGCGCTGCAACGCGTGGTCTCGCGGCGGAAGACCCTCACCTTCATCGACCCCTGAAGAGCGCCTGGAATCGCGTGCGTAGTTAGGCGGGATCAGGCCGACGTGTCATATGCTTCGGCCTTTTCTTTTGCTCCCGGTGCGGCGATGACTTGACGGAAACGCATAGACATTGTACTAGCTTGTTGCGCAAATGCTGTTGCACGCGTTTTACTGCGTGCGATCACCGAACGCATGGGCGATGCTGCACGCGCGCGAGGTCGGCACACGACGTGCGCCGTAGCGCGAGGCTAGGTCGCTTGAATCCACTAGCTGAATCACACTTGTCTCAGGGAGGCACGCATGCCGCGGGGTGACGAGTTGCACGAGGAGTTTCGGTTCTCGGATCGCGACGACGACGCGGATGATCTCGGTTATGGTGGCGGTGGTGCCGGTGGCGGCGGGAATTATGACGATGACGAGGACGAAGAGACTGGGTGGTCGGGAAACCGCGGCAGCGATGATCTGTGGGATAGCACCGACGAGGATGATGAAGACGAGGAGGAGGAGGGGACGTTCGTAGAGGAAGAAGAGGAGGAGACGGAGACCTTCCCGGCTGGCGGCGGACGAGGCGGGCGTGCGTCCGGCGGCGGCTCCTCGGGTGCAGGTAGCACGAGCGGCAGCTCCAGCGGCATGGGTAGCACGAGCTCCGGCGGAAGCATGAGCAGCGCGGGCGGCGGCGCCGCTGGTGCCAGCAAGTCCGCGAGCGGGTCGGGCGCCAAGAAGTCGGCGGCGAAGAAGGGCGGCGGTGCCAAGAAGGCCGCGAAGAAGTCGAGCGCCCGGAAGGGAGGCGCGAAAAAGGGCGGCGCCAAGAAGGCTGCCAAGAAAGGTGGTGCGAAGAAGCGCGGCGGTGCCAAGAAAGCTGGCGCCAAGAAGGGCGGCGCCAAAAAGGGCGGCGCAAAGAAGCGCGGCGGTGCCAAGAAGGGCGGCTCGAAGAAGCGCGGACGCCGCTAGAAAATCGCGTAAACGCAAGTAAACGGCGGAGCGCAGTAGTCGCGCTCCGCCGTTTCGCTTTGTAACCGCTGCTCGTAATATCAAACCATGAGCGCGCCACCATTCCAATCGGACAGCGGCATTCCAACCGCTGGCGCCGAGCGTCAGGTGCTCGACGCGGCGATCGCGCTCGCACCAACGATTTCCCTCGAGCGCGTCGTGCACGAGACCGCTCAGCAGCTACGCCGCGTCGTTCAATACGATGCGATCGCCATCGCGCTCTCCGACGTCGAGCTTCGTCCTTTCGAACTTGTTCATCACAGTGGGTTCGATACGAACACCGATGCGTTGATCCAGTCGCTCGCTCCGATATGGAAGCGCGCGATCGTCGACTCGACGCGTGTCGTGCGGGAGCTGCCGCAGGGACAGGAGCTCACGGTGCCGATGTCGAGCGGTGCCGTTCGGGGCGCGATTACCGTTGTGCTCAATGTCACCGACACGGCGGAGCAGTTCCAAGAGCTGGAGTCGCTCACTGCTGGCATCGCTCGACAGGCGGCAACGGCAATCGATCGTGCACGTGACGTCGATCGACTCGCCCACCGTCAGCGTCTCGAAGCAATCGGCGAAGTGTCGGCGGGCATTGCGCGCGAAATGCGTAATCCGCTGTTCGGTATTTCGTCAGCAGCGCAACTGCTGCGCTTCCGCGTGCGGGACGATCCCGTCATCGAGCGGAACGTCGGCCGCATTCTGCGCGAGGTCGAACGCCTCAACGGCGTCGTGAGCTCGCTGCTCGAGTACGGCCGGCCGGCACCGATGCAGATCGCGCTCGCCGATCCCGATGCAATATGGCACTCGGTGTTGATCACGAAGCGCGGATTGCTCGAGAGCCGAGCACTCGTCGTCAGGCACCATCCGGCCGAATCGCGGAGCAAATGTGAGCTCGACCCCGAGCAGATCGCCGCGGTGTTCAGCAATGTCCTGTCGAATGCCGTCGACGCCGCACCGGAAGGCACCGATCTGGTGCTGACGTCCGCTTCGATGCCGAAGGGCACCTGGCGCTGTCGATTGCACAACGAAGGTGCTCCTATTCCACCCGAGGTACTGCCGCGCGTCTTCGATCTGTTCTTCTCCACCAAGCCCGGCGGTGCTGGTGTTGGCCTGGCGTTGTGTCAGCGCATCCTCGACGATCATGGCGGCACAATCGGCATCGAGAGCACCGCTGACAGTGGCACGACGGTAACGATCACGCTGCCTAACCGCAAAACCGACGAGCTGGCGACCGCCGACACGAATGGCTGAGTCACCGATTTCCTTGCTCCGCGCCCACGCGCGTCATGCGCCCTGGAATGCCCGCGGATTGGCGGCGCACGTCACCGCTCTGGTGGACGCAGCCGGCATGCGGCCGACGAATGCCTCCGCGCGCGTCGCGCCCAGTGCGCGCTCGATCCGATTTTACGTGGCCAACGGTCTGCTCGATCGGCCGGAAGGCACCGGTACCGCGGCAACCTACAACTATCGCCATTTCCTTCAGCTGCTCGGGATCAAGATTCGACAGCGCGAGGGTGCCACACTCGAGTTGATCAAGAGTGAGATGCAAGGCGTTACCGGCGATGCGCTCGAACGACGCGTCGCGACCTCGCTCGCTCCGGCACTTGGTATCCGGGCAGATGCCGTCGCTCAGACCGACGATGGCCACCCGCTGAGCTGGCGACGGGTGCCCGTCGCGGAAGGAATCGAGATCCACGTCCGCGACGATTCTCCCGCCGCGCGCGACGAAGCCGTCGTCGCCATGCGCGAAGCCGTGCGCGCCGCCCTTGGCCGGGAAGAGCTGCGGTAGCGTGGTCTTCGAGGGGTAGAGGTAACTGACAGTTTACCGAGCACCGTTCACCGACCACCTACAAGAGTCGCGAAAGCGTGACCGCCACGCTCTCGAGCAGATGCTGCCAGGGCGATCGTTTGCGAAATTCGTCGAGCTTGATCTCCTTCGCGTAGCGAAGGTCGTCGAAGAACGTCGAGTCCATCGACGCACCAAACGATCGATCGAGAATCACGAGATCCGACTCGTTATTGAACGCGAGTGACCGGTTGTCGAAGTTCATCGAGCCGACGCTCGACCAGAGTCCATCCACGACCATCGTCTTGGAGTGGATCATCGTCGGCTGATACTCGTAAATCCGAATACCCTCCGATAGCAGCTCCTCGTACCAGTGTCGTCCAGCGTACCACGTCGTCTTCACGTCGGTCTTGTCGCCGACCGTGAGCACGCGCACGTCGACGCCCCGAGAAGCCGCTCGCTGCAGCAGCCGCCGGAAATCGTCGTCCGGTACGAAGTACGAGTTCGTGATGTACAGCGTCTTGTGTGCGGCAGCAATGCTGAGCGCGAGGAATCGCTCCGCGGGAGTGCTTCCGGTCGTTGGCGCGGTGAACAACAGCCCAGCATCGACGCCGCCCGGTAATGGCGCGAAGCCTCGCGTCGGAAAGAAGATGTCGCCGGTAATCAGCTCCCCAGTCGATTCGGCCCATGCTGATGCGAAGGCCGCCTGGAGCTGCATGACCGCTGGTCCCTCGAATCGCACATTCGACTCACGCCACTGATTCTCGTGGTGCCCGTCGCCGAGCCAGTAGTCCGCGAGACCGAATCCGCCCGTGTAGCCCACATTTCCGTCGACGACGACGACGCGTACGTGTGATCGGTCCGTCGCGTTATGGATGGAGTACCATCGAAGCTTTCGCAGGAGCGCCACCTCGACCCCTGCCTGACGGAGTCGCTGCGCCCATTGACGCTTGAGATTCTGCGAGCCAAATGCGTCGAGAAGCAGCAACACGCGAACTCTGGCGCGCGCGCGCTCGGCGAGGATCGCGGCGAGCGTGTCCGCCACCTTACCTGGCAGCGAATAATACATCTGCACCGTTATGGTCTGCTTCGCCGCGCGTAAATCCTTCCACAAGGAGTCGTAGACCGAGCCATTGTTCACGGGCTGCACGCGCGATCCCGCTCCGATGTGCATGCCGGTGTAGAGCTCCATCGTCCGCGAGAACAATGAATCAGAGGGCGGCGGTGGACCGCGGCGATCGCCCTCGCTGATCACGGTCGACACCGGTGTGCCGCGCGTGATCGACAGCAGCCCAACGAACGCGAGATACAGCACCAGCACTGAGACGATCACGATGCCCAGGCGCTCGAGACGCTCGGCGAGGCTGTAGCTGCGGTTCGTTGGCATTCGGGCCGTTCTCCACACATACTCTGTGCCATGTCCCAAACCGACTTCCGCGATCCAGTCCTCCTCACGGGTGTGGGAAGAGAGGGTCAGGTTGGAGAAGTTGTTGCCCGTGCATTCGCGGAGCGCGGCGCGACAGTGCTTCTCGTCGATCGCACCACCGCGCAAGCGCGTGATCGTGCCGCATCGCTCACGACCACCGGACTGCGTGCCTTCCCATTCGGATGTGATCTCGCCGATCCCGTGGCGGTTGCGAATCTGGCGCAACAAATCCAAAGGGAGCACGGCGATCGCCTGAGCGCGGTTGTTCACGCTGCTGGCGGATTCGCACTCTCCGGTTCGTTGCCGGACAGCGATCCGGAAGTCTGGCACCGGATGTTGACCATCAATCTCACGACGGCATTTCTCGTCACTCGCGCGTTCCTTCCTTTCTTGCGGGCGGGAAAGGGCGCCGCGCTCTACTTCGCCTCGGAAGCGGCGCTCCCAGGAGCCAAGATCGGCGCGACTGCTGCCTATGCCGTCGCGAAGAGCGGCGTGGCAACGTTGATGCGATCAGTCGCCCAGGCTGAGCACCAGAATGGCGTGCGAGCCAACGCGATCGCGCCCTCGTCGATTCGCACGGCCGCCAATCTCGAGTCGATGGGAAAAGACGCTCACTACATCGAGCGCGAGGAGGTCGCATCGGCGGTCGTCTACCTGTGTAGTAGCGCGTCATCGGCGGTCAACGGTCAGTTGGTCGCGCTGTCCTGAGCGAATACTGACGTGTTCTCGCCTTGCCACTCGTCAGGCGACACGTCACTTTCCCCTACATGAGCCTCGCCGCGCGTCGACGCGTCACCGCGCGCGTCGTTCTGCTCGATCGGTCGTTGGAGCGACTTCCGGTCTTTCGGCTCAGCGACTCCGCCGACGACACCGCCATCAGCTGCACGTCCGATGATGGCGGTCGTTGGCGTGTGCTCCCCAATCCTGGCGACCGCCTTCCGGGGACCTTCGACCAGGATGTCTACGTGGAACTCATGCATCGCTTCCATGAAGCGGGCGAGCCAGCCGACGGCGCCGTGACGTTCACGCTCCATGCGTTTCTGCGCTCGATGGGGCGTCAAGTGGACGGTCGCACATATGAGCAGCTTCGCGGCGCTCTCGCTCGCCTCGAGCACACAACGCTGGAATCGGTAGGCAGCTACTTCAGTTCCGCCGCTGGCGGACCGATCGAAGCGCGGTTTTCGATCCTCACATCCGTTGTTATCGAGCGACGCCGTGTTACGGATCGCGACCAGCTCGCGCTGTTCGAGGCAGTGGCGACGGCGGAGCCCGGCGTCGCGAGAGTGATCATCTCGCCAAACATCCGCGAAAACCTGGCGGGTCGTCTCACGTCCTCACTGTCCGTGACGCGCTACCTCGAGCTCGCCTCGCCGGTTGCTCGCCGTCTCTATCGATTGCTCGAGGTTGCCCGCGCCGAGGACGTGCTGACCTGGCGGGTTTCGCTCGATCGTTTGAAGGAGCTGCTTCCCCTGATGCAGCGGTATCCGTCACACCTCCAGCGCGTTCTGCAACCGGCCCATGAAATGCTAGAAGCGGCAGGTGTGGTCCGGAGCGCAACCGTTCGGCAACAGCAGCGTGAGTGGTTCGTGGATTACGTCTTGGCTGCAAGAGGCGTCTGATTCAATGGAGATCGTGCGAACCGGCTTCTTCGCAGCGGGTATGACGAGACCATGGCCACGAAGCTCGAACGAACGATTCGACGAGAGATCACCATCGATGGCGAGGCGTATACAGTTGCGATCTCACCCGATGGCCTGCGTCTGACGAAGAAGCGCTTTCGCTCCGGCGTCGAAATGTCATGGAAGGCGATATGGACCCAAGGCGACCGCAGGGACGAGTCGCCCTTCGAGATCGAGCGCGGCTGACCTCGCTCCCTCGTGTCCGCTATAATTTCTTCGTCCCCAAGCCGGACGCATTGATGTCACGGACTAACCGCTCTCGGAAATTTGCACTTGCCAGCGTAGTCGTGCTGCCGCTGGTCGCAGGTGGGTTCATGCTCCAGTCGCGCGTCATTCGCGGCGGGGATGCCCTGCTTCAACAGGTCCTCCAACTCGTGAACGAGCGCTATGTCGATACGCTCGACGACAGTCAGCTCTACGAGAAGGCGGCTCGGGGTTTGGTGAAGGAGCTCAACGATCCGTACAGTGAGCTTCTCGCTCCCAAAGAGCTGAAGGCGTTCACGACCAACACTGGCGGTCGCTATGCGGGCATCGGTATGCAGATCGAGCCGCAGCAGGGTCAGATCGTCATCAGCAAAGTCTTTCCGAACACTCCGGCGGAAGCGTCGGGTGTCCGTGAAGGTGATCGCATTGTCCAGATCGACACGTTCCACCTGGTGAACTGGACGACGCAGCAGGCGCAGGACCAGCTCATGGGACCGGCTGGGACGAAGGTCTCGGTCAAGTTCGCGCGCCCGGGTGTCCCCAATCCAATCGAAGTGCACTTCACGCGGGCCGTCATTCACGTTCCGGCGGTCCGTTTTGCGATCGCATTCGGTTCGAATGGCGAGAGGGTTGGCTACCTCCCACTCGATCGCTTCAATGAGACCGCGGCGCCGGAAGTACAGGACGCGATTCGCACACTGCAGAAGCAGAACGTGCGAGGCATAATCCTCGACTTCCGCGGCAATCCAGGCGGCATTCTCGATCAGAGTCTCTCGATCAGCAATCTCTTTCTGAAAGATGGTCAGGAGATCGCTTCGATCCGCGCTCGCAATGGTGAGACACAACCCTACGTCGCCCACGGGACGCCCGCGCTGCCGACGACCCCTCTCGTGGTCCTCACGGACGAATACACGGCATCGGCTTCAGAGATCGTGGCCGGCGCGCTTCAGGACCACGATCGCGCGCTCGTGATTGGCCAGACCAGCTTCGGCAAAGGCCTGGTCCAGTCGGTCTTCAATCTCGATGGCGGCTACGCGCTCAAATTGACGACGGCCAAGTGGTACACACCGAGCGGTCGCTCGATTCAGAAGGAGCGAAAGTTCGAGAATGGTCATTTCGTCGAGACCGCGCCCGATACGACCGCCGAAACGGAAAGCGTGAAGAAGAACCGCCCTGCCTACCACTCTGATGCGGGACGCATCGTATATGGCGGCGGCGGCATCACGCCCGACGTGATCGTGCCTGACGATACGCTCACCTCGGCAGAACAGCGGCTTGCGAAATCACTAGCCGTGAAGCAGCAGGAGTTCTACACGACGTACTACGATTACTCGCTCGAATTGTCGAAGAGCATCGGAAAGGACTTCGCCGTGCAGCCTGGGTGGCGTCAGGAGTTGCTCCGCCGCCTCGAGGCGAAGGGCGTCGTGATCGACCGCAAGGACTACGAGGCCTCCGCGCGCTACGTCGATCGTCTGCTCGAGCAGCGCGTCGCCCGCTTTGCTTTCGGCGATTCCGCGGCCAAGCGCCGTGACCTGCCCTACGATGCACCGCTTCGCAAGGCGATCGACATTCTCGATAAAAGCACCACACAGAAGGAGCTCTTCGCGATCGCTTCCACCGAAGCGGCGCGCATGCCGACGGCTCAGGCCAAGCGGCAGTGATCGTCACGATGTTCTAGATTCGAGGCATGCCGCTGCGCGTGCCTCGAATTGTTTCCAACACAGCGGCCGTTGCTCTCGTCGGAGCGACGGCCGTTCTGTCATTGGCCTTCGCTCGCAGTCGTCCAGGGCGGCCTAACGGCGCGTACTCGCGAATTGCCGACGAACCACACCTCCATAACGTTCGGCAGCTGACGTTCGGCGGCCAGAATGCGGAGGCGTATTTCAGCCACGACGGCAGGCGTATCATCTTTCAGTCGACGCGAGATGGCCGGAGCTGCGACCAGCAGTATATCATGAACGTCGACGGCAGCGACGTGCACAGGATCTCCGTCGGCGCGGGCAAGACCACGTGCGGTTACTTCTTCGCCGGCGACGAACGTGTCTTCTTCGCCTCGACACACGCCGTCGACACCGCCTGTCCTCCTCGGCCCGATCCCTCGAAAGGCTATGTCTGGCGCCTCGACCCCTACGACATCTACACCGCCAACACGGATGGATCGAAGCTGCGTCGCCTCACGACCAACGGGATCTACACGGCGGAGGGAACGCTCTCGCCAGACGGTCGCACCATCGTCTTTACCTCGCTCAAGGACGGAGACCTCGACATTTACACGATGAATGTCGATGGCTCGAATATCCGGCGGCTCACGAATACTCCCGGTTACGATGGCGGGCCGTTCTTCTCACCCGACGGCAAGCAGATCGTCTATCGCGCCTGGCACCCGAGAGATACCGCGCTCGCCAATTATCGAGCGCTCCTTGGTCAGCGCCTCGTCCGGCCGAATCGCATGGAGATCTGGATCATGAATGCGGACGGATCGAACCAGCATCAGATCACCAATCTCGGCGGCGCGAACTTCGCGCCTTATTACACGCCAGACGGCAAGCGGATCATCTTCTCGTCGAATTACAAGAATCCTCACAGCCGCAATTTCGACCTGTTCCTCGTGAACACGGACGGCACCGGTCTGGTCCAGGTGACCAATCACCCCGAATTCGACGGCTTTCCGATGTTCAGCCCAGACGGCACGAAGCTGCTCTGGGCGGCCAATCGGAACGGAAGTTCCATCGAGCAGCTCGATATCTACATCGCTGACTGGGTGGATTGAGAGGTTGCGGGTTGCGGGCGCCTCTCTAACGCCGCGCCACGCGCCACGGCGCCTGATGCGAAGGCTCACTTTGTTGACGCGCTTCGCGGACGCTCGGCGCTGGCCAGATTCTCCGCGAGATGCTGCCGACTTCGCGTCCCTACGAGAGCCGTCGTCACGCCGGGCAACGATCGCACGAATGCCAGCGCTCGCTGAGCATCTGTTTCCTGCGCGGGAAAGAGCTCTCGCATGGAAGGCGGAAGGTCGTGTGTGAGTTGTGCCTGCATCAAAGACGCACTCGCGATCACGGACAGACCGAGGGCTGGCGCGGCCTCCAGCGCCGGAACAAGCGATTTCTTCGGTCCCACCTCCTGCGTCGGTACCCGGAATGCTTCGGGCATTCCGAGGTTGACCGGCATCTGAACAGCGCGAAAGTGATTGCCGTCACCCGCCACTTCGTGCGCTATGGCCACGAGGTCAACCATCGAAAGGTGACCCTTGCTCGTTGGTGTTACACGGAAGGCATTCCATGTTGCACAGCCGTACGCGCCGATCTCGCCTCTCGACACCGCGTCCTCGAGGACCATGAAAGCCGCGCGGAGTCGTTCTCGCACCGAGGTCGGTGAAACGGCCGCGAGCTGCTGCTCAGGATTGTGCAGGTAGTACAGGTCGATCTTTCCGACGCCGAGATTCTCTCGGCTCCGAGTGATCGCGTAACGGAGAAAAGACGGCGAAATGGAGTGCCCGCCGCTCACGACATCATCGGGCGTCAGGATTCCCGTCGCAAAGAACTCGCGCTTGAGGTACGCGCGGTACTCGTCGCGAGATTCCGGCGGCCGCTTCTCCATTGGCAGGTAGCCGCCCTTCGTACACACGACGATCGCCTCGCGCGGCATGCCCGCCTCCATTGCGCGACGAACGGCCGTTCCGACCGCACGCTCCGACCTCTGGCATCGATAATTGATCGCTGTGTCCACGACGTTGACGCCCGCATTCAGCGCCGCGGCAATGGCTTCCGTGTACGCCGCGTCGTCTTCAGCGGAGCACTCGCCCAGATATGTGCCGATGCCTATCGACGAAACCAGTCGTCCGGAGAGAGCGGTGCGAAAGAAATCATCAGCGTATCGATCGGCATATCGCGCCGCGAAGGTCGCGGCTGCCTCGTTGGAGATGGTGCTCGAGGCAAGCGGCACGGGCGTATGATCGCGTGACGGTGTCGCGCGAGTGGAGACTTTCTTTGCCATGTCCAGAGCACCTTACGGGCGTTACAAACGGTGGGCAAGGGCCAGCACGGACCAGCACCTCGGCCAAACACCTGCGGATTTACCGGAAGGCACCGGAATTCGTCCCTGAGCTCGGTGGGGTGCCTTTCGCGTCGTCGGTAGTGTGATGGGAGGCACAGGTGTAGATTTCAATGCTTGTCGGCGCTGCACTCGCCGTTGCGCGAAGCCCGTCACAGTCGGCTCGCGGAATTTTCGAAGCTCTCGCCTTGTCGCCAGCGCCATGCTGCGCGATGGAGTCTTACCAGCACGTCGGAGTTGCGGATGCCAGGTTTCGGTAATTTGGCGGCAAAATGGTGGATGCCCGTTCTCTTCATCCTCGTTGCCGGCCACATAACCAACGTCTGTGTAACGCTCTTTTTGCATCGGGCGCAGACGCATCGAGGAGTACGCCTCCATTATCTGGCCGCATTGCCGATGCGACTTTGGCTGTGGCTCACGACCGCGATCGTCACAAAAGAATGGGTTGCGTGCCACCGCAAGCACCACGCGTTCGCTGACCGCGAAGGGGACCCACACAGCCCACTGCTCGAGGGCCTGCGAAACATTCTCCTCAAGGGTGCCTTCTACTACCGCAAGGCAGTCCGGCAGCCAGGCATACTGGAGAAATACGGCAAGGGAACGCCTAACGATTGGCTCGAACGGCACCTCCTCGAGCGATTGAACTGGCTTGGCATCCTCGTGATGCTGGTCATCGACGTCTATCTCTTCGGCTTCTTCGTCGGACCGCTTGTCTGGGGCGTACAGATGCTCTGGATCCCGTTCTGGGCCGCTGGTGTCGTCAATGGAGTTGGCCACGCGCTCGGTTATCGCAACTTCCAGGTGAAGGACGAGAGCCGAAACATCACCCCGATCGCGATCTGGCTGGGTGGCGAAGAGCTCCACAATAACCACCACGCCGACCCGAAATCCGCGCGCTTTGCCGCGAAGTGGTACGAGTTCGACATCGGCTGGATCTACATCCGCATGCTGCAGTTCGTGCGGCTGGCGAAAGTCGAGTATGCTCGTGGGGGCGGCCGTCGGCCCTCCGACGAGGCGCAGCTCACTACCGCCAGCTGACGCTCACCCAGCGAGAATGAACTGGCCGGCCGCCTAGTGGCGGCCGGCCTTTTTTCTACCGAGCCCAAAGGCACGCCGCTTAACTTTGATCTGGTGCCAGAAAGAGTGTGCTATGCCAGATGTGAGATGCAGTCGATGCGGACAGACGAGAGCGGGCTTCGAGCGTCCACCATTTCCCGGCGCCATCGGGACGCGGATCGTCGGTGAGATCTGTCAGGATTGTTGGGGACAGTGGACACGCCAGCAGATGATGCTGATCAACCACTATGGTCTGAATTTGATGGACCCTCAGGCACGCAGCTTCCTGACCAAGAACATGGAAGCCTTCCTTTTCAAGACCGGCGGCGAGGAAGACGTCGACACGACGAAGAAGGGAACGATCACATGGTGAATTCAGCGCGGGTCGCAGCACGAAGCGTCAGCGCGCGCCTCTCGGCGGTTGTCATCGCGAGTCCATTCGCCCTTGCGCTCGCGGCCTGCGCGACGACTGGGGGCATCCCAGCATCATCCCCTCCGTCCCCCGCTGTTGCTGCCGCGCCGACTCCGCGCTTCGCGAGTTGGAGCGACTCGGTGCTCTCGACTCTTTCGTTGCGCGACAAGGCCGCCCAGCTCGTCTGGCCAATGGTATTTGGCGACTACGCGCCCGAAGGAAGTGCGAGTTGGGCGCGCGCGTCCGGCTTCGTCACGAAGGACCACGTCGGCGGCGTGATCATGTCCGTTGGCTCGCCACTGGAGATCGCCGAGAAACTGAATTCGATGCAACGCCTCTCCAGCGTGCCCCTAATGGTCGGAGCAGACCTCGAGTTTGGCGCCGGCTACCGCGCTCGTGGTGGCTATTTCCTGCCTAACGCGATCGATCTCGGCGGCGGTACGATCTTCCCCCCGGAAATGGGCATCGGCGCGACTCGTGATAGCTCCCTCGCATACGAGCAGGGCCGAGTGACTGCGCTCGAGGGACGCGCGCTCGGCATTCACATCGTTTTCGCGCCCATTCTGGATGTAAACAACAATCCTGCGAATCCCGTAATCGGTGTTCGCTCGTTCGCCGAGGATCCGCGATTGGCGGCGACGCTTGGATCGTCGTTCGTCCGCGGACTGCAGGAGCATGGAATGATCGCGACGGGAAAGCACTTTCCCGGTCACGGCGACACCGATCAGAACTCGCACCTGACCCTGCCAACGATCACGGTCTCGCGCGCGCGCCTGGATTCGGTTGAGCTCGTGCCATTCCGCGCTGCGATCGCTTCGGGCATCGGCGCGATCATGACCGCCCACATCGCGCTGCCGTCGATTCTCGGTGACAGCAGTACGCCGGCGACGCTCTCACCGCGTGTGATGACGGAGTTGCTCCGCAGAGAGCTCGGTTTTCGGGGGTTGCTCGTTACGGATGCGATGGATATGAACGGCGTGCTGGCGAATGTTGGCCGCGGGCGTCCGGGTCAGATGATCTCCGGACAATACGGAACGATCAACAGCATCGGTCTCGGGGAGGCGTGCAAGCGCGCGATCGAGGCGGGAGCAGACGTGTTGCTCATGCCATCCGATGTGCCGGCCGCGATCGACGCGGTAGTTGCCGGAGTGCAGGAGGGTCGGTTCACCGCTGCCCGAGTGGACTCCTCGGTAAAGCGCATTCTCGACCTCAAGGAGCAGGTCGGGCTGCAACGCAACCGTTTTGTCGACATCGACTCCGTGCGCGCTGTCGTCGGTGATTCTAATAATCTCAACATCGCGCGTCGCGCGGCGGAGCAGTCGATCACTCTGGCGAAGGATTCGCTGCATCTGGTGCCCCTGGCGCGAGGATCGAACGGCGGCGCGAGAATCCTGTCGGTGACTCTCGCGGGCCGCAGCGATCTTGGCGCGGGGCTGACCTTCGTGACGGAGCTGCGGCGCGACCTCGGGAACGGCGTTCGCGTTCGCCACGAGTATGTCAACCCAGACGATCCGGGCACCAATTACTCGAGACTCGTCGCGGCTGCCGATTCGTCCGATGTCGTACTGCTCTCCTCGTACCTCTCGCCGAGCTATACGTCGGCGACGGCCAGCACAGGAACGGGAATCCTCGAATTCCTGCACACGATGGCGCGTCGAAGAGCGCGAACGATCGTCATCAGTTTCGGCAATCCGTATCTGTACCAGCAGATACCGGAGATTGGCTCGTACATCACCGCGTGGGGCGGTTTTCCGCTGTCGCAACGCGCCGCGGCGCAGGCAATCGCCGGCGTCAATCCGATTACCGGCCGATTGCCGATTACGATTCCTCCGTCGCTCGGTTTTGGGGTGGGTGAGATGCGCTCCGCTCAGCCTCAGCCAGCCCCGAACGCGACTAATCGTCCGTAGCTTTGCGCTGTCGGCTTTGCCACTCCATCAGCGCTCGCGCCAGCGCCGCGTTGTCCGCCGCCATTCGATATAGCTCGCCAACTTCCGCAGCATGATGGTCGCCGGCAAATTCGGCGACCATGGGCGGAGTGTGTCCGACGCGTCGTTCCTCGTCGGCACGGCGCTCGACGACGAGACGAACGCGGCTGCCGCCTGCGCCCTGAAGATCCGCGCTGTCGTCGGACGAGCGAGTCAAATCGATCGCGACATATCCAGCACCGGGTAGTTCACGCCGATACAGTCGCGTCGAGGTTTCAACGGATTCGCTCGAGGTTCCCATCGACATCTCTCCAATCCTCATTCTTCCGTCAGCGCTCGATTGATTGCCCGAGTCGTGTTTCGCCGACGGAGGGCTTCACCCCAGAGATCGCCGACTTCGTCGAGCCGGCGGCGCATCGTCGCGATTGTGAAATCTTCGATATGCAAGTTGCGTTCGAGCTCGGTCCAGCGCAGCGGCGCCGAGACCGGCGCAGCGGTACGCTCGCGTACAGAGTACGCGCTCGCCACACTCTTACCGCGTGCATTTTGTTTAGCGTCTACATAAATGGTTCCCTTCGGCCTCTGCCGAAGGCTGCGCTCCAGCGTCGCCACGTGCGGGTGCTTCGTCGTCACGCGTGACGCGATCAGCTCGGCGAGCGCCGCCGAACGTGCGTAGGTTGTGCGCGCCGGCAGCGGCACGACGATATGCAACCCACGCGATCCTGACGTCTTGAGAGCGGCCTCGAGCTGCAGCTCATCGAGCTCCGCTCGAATGAACCTGGCCAACTCGATGACGCGCTCGAACGAGACGCCTTTGCCCGGATCGAGGTCCATCGTACTGTAGTCGGCATATTCGATCGTTGGCAAGCGCGACTGCCACGGATGCACAGCAATCGTTCCGAGCTGGACCGTATACAGCAGCGTCAGCAAATCGCCGCCAATCACGCGCATCGCTCGATCTCCGTCCTCCGTTTCCACCTCCGCTACGCGAACGCCCGCGGGCACCGTTCCAGCATTTTGCTGGAAGAACGACGGTCCCATTATCCCGTTAGGGTAACGTTTCAGTATCAGTGGTCGGTCCGTCAGCAACGGCAGGAGCATCGGGGCGACCCGCGCGTAGTAGCGCATGACGTCGCCCTTGGATACGCCGGAATCCTCGAAGAAGATTTTGTCGAGGCTCGAGACGTGAAGTGCCTTGCTTCGTTCGAACGTGACGTCCCCGTCTCGCTTCTCGCGCTCCAGCCGTTCCAACTGTTCCTCGACGCCTCCGGCCGCGGCTGCCTGACGAGCAGACCGCTTTACCGGCTTGGGTCGCTTTGCCGAGTTTATCGGTCGCTTCGAGGTCGCTTTCGCTCCTCGGGCCGGGCGGCGCGCCATCCCTTTCCTCCTCGTTGAAGCGCGGTGCGGCTCCGCGGGTGCCGCAACACCCTCGGCGAAGCGCTGAATGCTCTCTCGCTCGAGATGCACATCGCGTGCATCCTTGTCGTCGCGGAGACCCAGAAGAATCGGTTGGCGCAAACGGTTGTCGGAGGTCCATTCCGCAAACTTGACTTCGACCACGACTGTTGGCTTCACCCAGTGAGCCGGTTCGTTGGTCCGCGGGGTGTCGAGAAAGGGAGATTGACGCTGCTCGAGGCGATCGAGCTTCTCCCGCATCTTGCGCAGACTCTCGCGATTGAAGCCGCCGCCGGTATGGCCGACGTAGACGAGTTGGCCACTCCGATCGAAGTAACCCAGGAGCACTGCGCCGAGAAATGGCCGGGTGAGTCGCGGCTCAGTGAAGCCGCCGACGACGAACTCCGCGCGATACTGCAATTTGAGCTTCAACCAATCTCGCGACCGGGCTCCCGGCACATAGGTGGCAGAGACACGTTTGGCGATCAGGCCTTCCCAGTGTCCGCGCCGCGCCCGCGCGATCATTCGCTTGCCGTTAGGCGATGCCTCGCTCAGCCGAAGACCGGAGGGCACCACGCGAAGGAGCCGCTCGAGCCGATCGCGCCGCTCGGTCCACGGCTCGTCGAGCAACACCTCCTGACCCTCGGCGAGCACGTCGAACAGAACCATCACCGCAGGCGCTCTCCGCGTTGCGGCGTCGATGTCGGCCGCGCTCTTCAGATGGAAGCGTCCTTGAAGCGCCTGAAAATGCCCGGTTTTGTTCCGTTCCAGCGCCACCACTTCGCCGTCGAGAACGAGACGACGCTTGAGCCGACGGCCCAGCGCACCTAACGATGCGACGATCTCGGGAAACTGCTTCGCCTTGTCTTTGCCATTGCGTGTCATCAAGCGCACGCGCGACGCAGTGACGAAGGCGACCGCGCGCATGCCGTCATACTTTGGTTCGAATGTCCAGCCGCCATCGCGGGGCATCTCCGAGCCGATCGTGGCATACATCGGCTCCAGCGTGGTGGCAGACAGCGCGCGCGGCATTGAAGAGGGATCGACGTTCCGATTCAGGAGCGGCTCGTGGTGGTGAAGCTAGTTACGTAAACGATGAACGCCCCGAAGGAGATCGGGGCGTTCGTCGTTCTCGACCGTCGTGCAGAATCAGACTGACCCACTAAGCCTTTGTCACGTCGGCAGCCTGCGGACCCTTCTGCCCTTGGACAATCTCGAACTCGACGCGATCGCCCTCGGCGAGCGACTTGAAGCCGCTGCCCTGGATGGCGCTGAAGTGGACAAAGACATCCGGCCCCCCTTCGCGGGAGATGAAGCCGTAGCCTTTGGCGTCATTGAACCACTTCACGGTGCCCTGGAGACGTGCCATGAACCCTACCTCTTCGAACTGTGTTCCCGATCCACTTCTCGCGACTCACACTCCCTCACGCTACGGCGCCGCATCCGCTGCCACCGGGACCGGCTCGACGGCGGGACCACTCACGCGCGGGGCAAGTTCTGTGCACGATGTGGATAACGACCATCGCCTCTCGGACGAGAGACGCGGCGGAAGAAAGAGGTAGGATCTTGGCGCCAGTTCGCTCGACGCAACGCGCCGTTCGAACCCTAACGCGGGTTCGCCCGCAATCGCTTGCTGTAACTATGCCGCGCCGGCGATGTATCTCGCCAAGCGTCCGCAGGCGCGACAACGCAGCGTGACCTGGGAGCGTGGAGGAGGAGGGAAGTTCGTTGGCGTGCGTTCAATCTGGCCCGAGCAGGACGGACAGCTCAAAGGCGATCCCGTCCGATCACTCGCGATCAGGTGAAGAGCCTGGGCGGGGTTGAACGTAGCCGGTCTGGGCTTGCGCATATGCTGCTACCTCGCGACTGCAACTGATCCCGGAAACAACGGCGCCGGTCCGCCTCGTGACTTGCTAACCCCCTAATTCCCTAATTCCAAGTGCAGTATAAGGATAACACTTTTGGGGATTTTTTGGTCACATCTGGTGGGTTTGCTTCATCTGCTCCGGGCCCACCCCACCTCACCCGACGACCATCATCGGTCCGACCGCGAGGCCCAACCGATTCTGGTGCGACGCTCGCCCGCGCACGCACGCTGCTATGATACGTCGCACCCGCCAAATGGTTCCCATAAACCCATTGGCTATGGTCGTATGAGAGCTCAGCCGACGTAGACGATATCGCCGTCGGCAGCTATGCCGAGCTCCTGCTGGGCTCCGCAGACGCCGCAGACCTTGACCGCCTGCCAGATCACCTTGAGCGATTCCTGCTGTGCCTTGCTCGCGGGAGTAATCACTACGCGCTTGTAGCTGTACTCGCCGCATTGCTCGCACGCGTGCGCCTTCGCTATGCGCTCGGCGCGGTCCCGAGTGATTCTTGCCAAGCCGAGTGCTCCCGGGGGAAGGGCCGGTTTCTATCGCTCAGTCGGATGATCGGACGGCATCGGTATCTGCGAATCGGCGGCGCGGACAGCGACCGTGGGACGTGTTGCGGGATAAGCCGCCGTGGACGCCGTCACGGGAGCCGAGGTCCGCCTGGGATTGGTCGGCTCGATGGCGCCCTGGCTCGGCTTGGCCAGAAGCTCTCGCAGGGCTCCCACGGCGCCCATGACGCCCGTCGCTTCCGCCGGGAGGAAGACCGTCGATCCTTTGCCCTCCGCCAGCTTCGGAAGCGATTCGAAGTATTTCAAGCCGAGCAGGTACATGGCTGCCTGGCCGTCCGGGAGCGATGCCGCAACGCTGCGGATGGCCTCCGCTTCGGCGGTGGCGAGCGCGAGCCGCGCTTCGGCCATGCCCTGGGCGCGGAGGATGGCAGCCTCCCTCTCCCCTTCTGCTTTGCGAACTTGCGCCTCTCGCTGTCCTTCGGCCTCGAGAATGGCGGCGCGCTTTCCAGCTTCCGCGTTGGTCACAGCCGCACGACGCTCTCGTTCGGCGCGCATCTGCAACTCCATGGACTGCTGAATGTCCCGGGGAGGCTCGATCGCCTGCAGCTCGACGCGGGTCACGTCCACTCCCCAGCTCACCGCTGCCTCTTCGATCACATCGCGCATGCGCCTGTTGATCATGTCGCGACTCGCCAGCGTCTGATCGAGCTCGATGTCGCCGACGATGTTTCGGAGCGTCGTCCGTGTCAGAGTCTCGAGAGCGTACGGGAGGTTCTGGATCGAATAGGTGGCCTTTTGGGGATCGGCGACGCGGTAGTAAAGCACCGCGTCGATGTCGATCGTGACGTTGTCCTTCGTTATCACCGGCTGGCTCGGGAAGTTCAGCACTTGCTCTCGCAGGTCGATCCGCGATGTCGTTCGCGAAGCGATCCGCTTCTGGCCACCGACGTCCGCCTCGAGAAACCGGACGTCGATCGATTTCGGACGTTCGATGAACGGGATCAGAACGTTGAAGCCAGATCGTGCCAGGCGATGAAACCGGCCTAGCCGCTCGACAACCATGACCTCGGCCTGCCCGACGATCTTGAACGAGCTGGTAAAAATGAACAGGGCGAGGAAAGCCAGAATCAGGAGGAAGATTAGGCCGAACGTCATATGTGCTCCCAGTGGGGCCGCCGATGATTGTATGTGTCGGATCGAGGCGAGGCAACGAGATGTGGTGTCCGACGGCGAGCCAGCGATCCGGTGTTGCGAATTGCAAATGGCTCGACGGATCGACGACGAATCTCGCTCTTACGGATGTGCCTGATTCTTGCTATCGTCGAAGTGGTTTGAGATCAACGACTCCGAGGAGACGCGTCTATGGCGACCAGGGCGAAGAAGTCGCGTGGGAAGTCAGGCAGGAGCGCTTCATCGAAAAGCGCCGGTAAGAAGAAGTCGAAGAGCACGAGCTCACGCAGATCAGCTGCCTCTGGCGCTTCGAGCGCGCGGAGCGCGTCTTCTGGACGAAGCACGTCCACCTCACGCGTCGGAAGCTCGACGACGAAGCGAAGTGCCGCGGGAAGCTCGTCCTCTCGTAAGGCGGCCGCCGCGAAGTCGCGATCGGGAACGAAGAGCAAGGCTGGTGGAAACCGTTCGTCTCGCGTTCCAGCGCCAATCGCACGCGTAACGAGGGTAGCTCAGGAAGTTGCGAAGGAAGCTGGCTCCGCGGTCGCCGCCGGCGTCGAAGTCATCAAGGACTTGGGCAGCAGCGTCGTCGAGCGCGTCACCGGCTAACGAGCTCTCTCTTGCTCGAGCAGACAACGGGGCACCGCAAGGTGCCCCGTCTTGTTTACTGTTCTCGAAACTTCACGTCGGCATCACGGGCGTTTGCCGATGCCGCGCCAGGAAGTCGACGACTCTCTGGAAGATCTGCTCGCGGCCGTAATCCACCGTTATCACGTGACCGGCACCGGTGAGCCACACAAGTTCTTTGTCGCGTGTTCCGATGCGATCGAAGGCTCGTTGCGCCGCTGGCGGCGAGACCCGATTGTCTTCACGCGACTGAATCATCAGCGTCGGCGACTTGACGTTAGGCAAGAGCGCGATCGCGCGCGTCACCGTGCGGTGCAGGGCTCGCAGCGCGACGGGCGTGAAAACGCCGTACCCGAGACTGCGTTCCGCTTCAGCTCGATCGTGAATCGATGGCGCGGCCGCGGGGTCGATGGCCCGAACGAAGGGCGCGGTCGCTGCCCACAAAGGCGACAGTCGGGCTGCGACCGCTATGTATCGCGGCATGGCGAAGTACGGCGCGAGAAGCGCCAGCGCGGGGAGAGAAGGAAGTTCGGCTGCCAGTTGAACCGCCAGCGCGCCCCCCATCGACAGGCCGGTGATGGCAACCCAATCGTGTCTGCCCGCGAGATCGCGATACGCGGATCGCGCGGCCTGCAGCCAGTCGTCCGCCGTCACCTGAGAGAACTCACGCAATGTACGACCGTGACCGGGCAGGAGCGGCACCTGGACAGCGTAACCGCGGTCGTACAGATACCCCGCCAGGTAGCGGAGTGTTTGCGGAGTGTCGCCGCCGCCGTGGAGCAGGAGTACGGCGGGAGCATTGGCGTCGGCGTGAACGAGCTCGAATGACTCGGCACCTGGAATGATGCCATCGGTACCAACCGGCAGGCGCCGAAGCGTGTCGTCGCGGAGGGCAAACGAACGCCGTCTCGACATCGAAATCGCGCCGACGAGTGCGACGAGCGCGATGATGAGAAGTGCAAGCCACATCCGAACGAGAGTGCCGGTGGAGATGTGCGCAGGACGACTGGCCCGTCCCGGAGGACACGCCAGCGAATCTAGGCGGCATCAAAGGAAACGGGGCGAAGAAAACCTCGCCCCGTTTTCGTCACGCTCGTTTGGCAGCGCTCACTGGAACGTCTGCTCGGCGCGATCCGAGAACGTCGCAATGAGCAACTCGCTCTCAGGCGCGGCGTCGAGCCGTTCCGCGAGCTGTGTCGGGGGGGCGATGATGAGCGTGCTTCCCTTTCGCTCGACCAATCCTTCCCCGGTGAGCCGCCCCAGAACCAGCGAGACCGACTCTCTCGTGGCGCCAACGAGCTCGCATAACAACCGATAGCGCTGAGTGCAGAGCACGATCTTGCCGTCCTCGCGCGTAAACGTGGCGTTGTTCGCCATGCGCAAGAGCGTCGAGACCATGCGCTGCTCCACGCTGAGCGTCGTCAGCTCTCGCAGCTTGTCCAGCAGCGCCGCACGCTCCGCCATGAGCTGCGAAACGAGCACCAGCGCGTGCTGTGGTTGTTCGCGTACGAATGCGCGAAACCGCATTGTGCTGAGGAAAAGGGTTTCACTCTCCTCATCAGCACGCGCATCCGTCGCGTATTTCGCGTTTCCGGCAAGTCCCTCGGACCCGAACGATTCACCGGGCGTTGCAATCCATGGCACGAATCCCCGGCCTGCGCGCACGCGGCTTCGAAGGACGATTCGTCCGCGTGTTACGACGAATACGCCGTCAGCCGGAGCGCCACGCTGATAGATTGCGAAGCCTGCCGGCCATGATGCCCGTGCTGCGTAGGCGGCAAGCGCCTCGCGTTCATGCGGGGATAACCGTGCCGGTCCCCCTGTCAACGTCTCACCCACGACCACCCTCGCTTCCGGCCAACGGTATTGCAGGTTGCAATGTCTGGGCCGCTCTTGACAGGGCGCTGATTCTATCCTGTTTTGCAGGATCTTGGCCCTCGCGCATGAGGCCGCACCGACATCGACGCGTGGTCGATGTACGCTGATGCGTATGCGCGCCGGGAGGATGCTTCGAGGCTCATGACGTTCGGCGCGCCCGACAGCGCAACTGTGACTTCAATGCGCATACCATCGATTGTCATTCTCGGTGCTGATGCGCTCATCGCCGCGTTGCCCGCGACGCCGATTCAGCTCGCTCATGCGTGTGCGCTCGTTGGCTATCAGCACGTCGTACCCGCAAGCTGGGGAGACGAGCTCATCGCCGCCGCCACACTCCGCGCGCTGCACAGCCATGAGGAAAAACCCGCGATCCAGTGCAGCTGCCCGTTCGTCGCGCATCGATTGCTCGCTGTCGGAACGGACCTGCGTCCCTTCCTCGTCTCGATGGTCGCGCCGCCGGTCGTGCTCGCGCGCTACCTCCGTGCGGTGCATGGTGAAACGAAGCTGCGCCTCACGTATGTCGGTCGTTGCCCGGGCGCCGCTGACGAAGCAATCGATGCGCGACTCACGCCCGAGGAGCTGCTGGCAATCTTCTCTGATCATCAAGTTGTCATCGAAGATCAGCCGCAGGTTTTCGATTCGATAATTCCGCCGGATCGCCGGCGCTTTCGTTCGCAGCCCGGCGGCTTACCGACGTCGGAAATGCTATGGTCCAACCGGGGCAATGGCGGCGTGCCGCGCGCGGTCGTCGAATTGTACGGCGACGATCTGCCGGTCGAGCTGGCGCAGCAGCTGCTTGCCGGACGACCGGTGCTGATCGATGTCGCGCCAAAGCTTGGCTGCGTGTGCAGCGGCGCGATGATTGGCGTGAGTCCAGGCGAGGCGCGCGCCGGCGTGACCGCCCTCGAACCACCACGTGCCACCAGTCCAGTCGTCGACGAGAGTGTCATCACCGACGCGGGCCTGCCTTTGCCGGCAAGCCCGCGCAGCGCCATCGATATCGTCTCGCCGCCGACGCAGGTCGGTGTTGCGCACACCTCGATGCCGGCCGTACCTAACGATTCGTCGTTCGCCGACGTGCGCGAGAACGGATCATCGGGTGCGCCGACGTGGCCGGTTCTCCAGAACGTGGGAGCAGCTCACCACTCCGGCGCGGCGCGCCGCCATTCGCCACCGCGCGGCGTCGCGCGGCCGATGAGCGGCGCGCTCCCAACCGCGCGCGATGCCGAGGGGCGCCAACTGCCGCGGACGTATGTCGCGCGCCGGCGATCTCCGGCGCGCGTTACGAGGAACACTCCGCCCGAGTCCGCGCCGGTGGTTTCCTCCCAGGCGGAGATGGCGCAATCGGTGCCGGCGCCAACCAGTGCGTCTGCTACGTCGGTTCCGACTGTCACGGGCCCAGCCGAAGAGCCGTCCTCCGCCACTAGCACGTTTGTCGCCCCCGTCTCGCGACCGACCGAGGAATTTGTCCCACATCGAGCGCCGAGAATGGACCCGACACCCTGGGCCGGCGATCAGTCGGAAGAGAGCTCGAGTCGCTTTGCCGAGCGCACCGTAGCATTGCCGGTAACGCGTCTGTCCGATGGCCTCCGACGGGACGAGCCGCCGCCTAACGTGAGCGGCGACCGTCCCATGATGCAGGTGCTGACGTTTGGGCTGCTGATGGCGATGATCGTGCTCGTCAGCGCCGCGGTCGGCGTTCTTGTCGGCCGTTGGATGTCGCAGCGCTGATCGCGCGACGTGCGTCGGCAATAGCGCGCGTCGCCTCCTCGAAGCGGTTGACGAGATCGGCCAACTCACGGGTGGCGAGCGCCGAGTCGCCGCTTCGGACGGCCTCGTTGACCGATGGCATCACCATGTTCGCATAGCCATTGTTCTCGTCGGCAACATAGATCAGGTTGCGGAACCATGGTCGGCTGCGCAGACCCTCTCCACGCGTCAGCGCGCGCTCGACGCGCAGCAGCGCGCGATTCGTCTCCGCGAGAGCGTCACGCGTGACGCCCGTTGCCAGAGCGGCATCTCGCGCCGTCGCGAATCCCGCGGCCGTCTCCTCCATCCGATCGAGCGCCGACCGCAAGTCGGACGTCGCCGGCGTGGTGCTCCAATGCCGCCTGGTGAACGCGCTGTCGATCGCCGGGAGATAGCGGCGCATCGTTTGCGCGAACTCGACATAATCGTACGGCAGCACGTCAGCATTTGCTAAACGGAGGACCATTCCGGCCGCAATCCGCGCCGCGGCAGCGTGATATACGAAGCCCGGGTCCCCGAACTTCGACATCCAGTTGTAATCGTCGTATTGCGAGTGATACACGCCGCCAGAACCGCCGAATCCCCATTCCGCGATGGGGATGCCCAGGTGGTTGTAAAACGGCGCGAAATCGGAACCACCGCCAGGATCGCCCATCGCCGGCTCGAGCGAATCTGGCGCGCCGGAAGCACGCCGCCACTCGGCGTACACGCTGCCGCGGCCGTTAGGGTCGGGAACTTCGCGGGCGATGTCGCGCAGCGTCGCCCGCAGCGATGGAGAACCACCGCCATTGAAGCGCGAACCCTGGGCGGATACGTCCTGGTTGAAGTACGCCACCGCATTGTGCGCCAGGCGGAGTGAATCCTCCTCCACGTACTCGACGGAGCCGATCAGTCCCCACTCTTCGGCATCCCATGTCGCGAACACGATCGTTCGCTTCGGCCGTATGCCTTGCTTCGCGAGCTCGGCGACGGCGCGGGCTGCTTCGAGCACGCTCACCGTTCCGCTGACGTTGTCGGCGGTACCGGGTCCCCAGCCATCGCGATGACCTCCGACGATCACCATCTCGTCCGGGAGCTCGCTGCCCCGAACGACGCCGAAGGTATCGTAAATCGGTTTGAACGGCCGCGTCGCACGATCGTCCTTCACGAGCACGCGCGCCTTCACCGGTCCGGGACCTGTATGGTAGCGGAATGACAATCCCCCCTGCCAGCTCTGTGGAATGCTCTTCCCGCGTAAGCCGCGCAGTAGCTCGGCGGCGTTGCCATAGCCCATCGGTACGACTGGGATGTGCGGAATCTCCATCTTGCTCTCGTCGACTCTCGGCGCACCACGCGTGCTGGGATACGACGGGGTCGACGGATCGCCATCGCTGTTCAGGACACTCCCGCGCTGCACGCCGCCTGCTGGGCGCATTGGGCCGTCCGGGTACACGTCCCCACGAACGAAGCCGTCATCTTGCGGGTCGCTATAGATGATCAGCGCGACTGCCCCGTGTCGCTCCGCCTCACGAGCCTTGATGCCGCGGAAGGAACGGCCGTAGCGTGCGATCACGACCTTCCCACGCACAGATACACCTAACGAATCAAGCTGTGCGTAATCCTCGATCAAGCCATAGTTGACGTACGCGACTTCGCCGGTCACATCGCCCTGGCCACTGTAGCCGTTCACCGTCGGATACTGAGGCAGCGCCGAGCTTAGATCGTTAGGCACCGCGGGCTCGGCAAGCTTCAACGCCACCGGTTCGGGCGCGACGCGCCAGACGCGAACGTCGGTTGGATGCGGCATCCAGATGTCGTAGCTGCGGACCTCCGTGTCGAGTCCCCACGACTTCATCTGGGCGATCACGTAGTCGCGCGTGCGCGCCTGCGCCGGAGTCCCTGAAACGTGCACCTCACGTGACAGGACCTGCGAATGGGCTGCGGCACTCGTTGGACTCGGACGCCGGATGGCGTCCGATTCGATTTGTCGTTCCCGCGTCGCCGCGGCGGTACTGTACCCGCTCATCGGCTGTTGAGCCGGTAGCACGACTGGCCACGCGAATGCAGCGCAGCTGATCAGGAAGAGAGCTGGAGGAGGTTTGCGCATCGTTTGGTGGAGGACGGGGAGGAGCAGGGCGGATTGTTCAGTTTGCGATGGCGCTGATGTTCAGGCGCCAGTAGTCGAGCGTGAAGGGGCGGTCGTCCCGAGCGGCCTCCTCCACGATTGCGTCGAGAAACCGACTCTGCAGATCGGCGGGAAGAGGCAGGAGGTATGGCCGCATAACGACCGACTCGATGAACGTCCGGAACTGGTCGGCATTGGTAAAGGGCGTCGGTGCATGTTCGAGCCAGCAACGAGGGTCGACGAAGCCAGCTCGCTGCAGGCGCGTGTTTGTTTCCGCGGGCGTGGCGAAGAGCCAGGGGTCCTTCCAGTCGACAAAATAACCGCGGAAGGGCTGCTGTTCTCGCAGCGCATTCGCCCGCGCGTGGATGTCGGCGAGATTGGGACCTCCGCCACACTGCGCATCGAGTCGACCCCCACTACGAAGCGCCTCGCGGAGCTCGCGAAAAAGCAGATCGTGATTGCGAATCCAGTGAAACACCGCGGTGCTGAAGATGAGGTCGAAGGCACCGTGGAAGGGAAGCGCCGTCAGATTGGCACAGACGACCCGCGGCGACTCGATATCGCCTAACGTCTTGATCGCCTTCCGGGCCATGTTTTCCGAGAGATCACACGCCACGACGAAGCCTGTCGTGATCTTGGAGGCAAGCTCGCGGGTCAGGCGTCCCGAGCCGCAGCCTGCATCCAGCACCCGCTCGTCGCCGGTGATGGACACTCGCTCCAAAACGCGCAGCCCCCATGCAAACTGCGGCCCCGAGAGCACATGGTAGGCAGCCGCGTCCCACTCCTTCGGCGCCGAGGATCCGCCACGGTCAGTCATACTGCTCGAGCGCGGCTCGGATTGCGGCTCGAAGGAGCTCTTCGCGCGACCCCGTCGACGAGAGAGTTCCCGCGAGGGCGCCGAACTGTCGGATCATCTCCCCTTCGAGAAATCGATCGCGGTCTCCGCGCACCCCCAACTGCTCCAGGGATCGCTCCGCCAGCTGCCGCAGAAGCTGCCGAGTTTCTCGATCGAGCGCATCGAGCGAGGGCGGATCGGGCGCCGCTTTCGCTCCGACCAGAACGTCACGGCGTCGGGTGTCCCACAGCGCGTGCACGGGAGCGAGCGTCACGGCGAACGACCCCGGCGTATGCTCGCGATGTTCTCGCACCACGCCACGCTGCTTGAGGCGATGGAGCAATCCTTCGATTGCGCTGCGCACCACCGACACGCCGTTGACGCTGTTCCTTCCGCGACCGGTGATCACCAATACTTCCAGCTCGCGCTCACTCGCGGCAAACTCGACCTGGCGTTGGCGAAGCCATGATTCGGCGCGCGCAACCGCCTCAGCAGCGGTTGGAAGCGCCTCGCGGAGGTTCAGTGTGCGATTCGCACCAAAGCGCGCCTCGTCGAATGCCTGACGAAGGCCAGATAATGGCAATCCGCGACGCGATCGAGCCATGTTCAAACTCCCCTGGAGCCGCTATCGAGGCGTCACCGGAGCGCCCGTGTCAGCACGTGGCCGTCGAGCCGCTCGAGTGGAGGAACTCCGAGCACATGCGCGAGCGTCGGCGCGATGTCGACCACTCGCGAGAATTCATCATAGTGTCCGGCGCGGAAGGCGGGACCCCAGAACAGTAGCGGCACGTGCGCGTCTTCATCGTTAGGCGTGCCATGGGTGGCAATGGATGTTCCCGCCCAGTACGCGAAAGGTTCGAGGCTCACGACGAGCTCCACCGGAAGGTCCGGCGAAAGCATGTGCAGCCAGCGGCGCGCGACCGCATCGTGCACGGTGTCGTCCTGCGCCAGCGAATGCACGAAATCGACCCGACCAACTCCCGGAACCTTTCTCGCCTGGTCGGCAAAGCTACGGAGCGCGGAGTCGGCATCGACATGTGCGCGACTGAAGGCAGCACGGTCGACGAATACCATGCCTTCCGCAAAACGAACGGCGGAATCCGGCAGACCGCGCGCTTGCAGCTTGGCGGCAAAGGCCGTGAACACGGGATCCACATCCGCGTAGCGTGGCACGGCGCCTTTCACGCGCGCTGCGTGGATCGCGGGAAAAGGTTGAATGCCATGGTCCGCGGTGAGGGCGACAACGATCCGCGTCGAGTCCCGGAGTTTGAACAGAGAGTCGAAGAAAGTGCCGAGATACCGATCGAGCCGGAGAATCTGATCGTGAATCTCTCGCGAATCGGGTCCGAAAGCGTGCCCGACAGCGTCGGTGGTCGAGAGGGAAATCGCCAGCAAATCCGTCTGCGGTCCCCGACCAAGCTTCAATGCTTCTACGCCTGCGAGTGCAGCTTGCAGCGTCACGTCGTCCATCATTGGATAGGCAGGCAGAGCACGCCCCGCAGCGTCGGAATCGCTCGGAAAGGCATGAGGAAACGTGAAATTCCGTCCCTGGTTCTCCAGCGGCACGCTGTCACTCTCCGGATAGGCACTTGTTGGGAGTAGCAGCGTCCAGCTCTGACCCTCATAGCGCTGCGGCAACCGTCGGGCGTTGAAGCGCTTCACCCAGCTCGGCAGCGTGTCGTGGTAGTAGGTACTCGTCGTGAACTGATCGGGCGCGTACCAATAGACCTCTTCGTGCGCGCGACCCAGGGGGAGTATCGCGCCACGATCTTTTCGGGAAATCGAGAGCGCGCGCGAGCGTGGATCGGCGACGCGAATCCAGTCGATGAGCGTCGTACCGCGAAAGCGAAATGGCGAGGCGCCCGGACCTCCACCCATCAACAGGGGCGCGCGATCATCCTGTACGCCGGCACTGTTCGTCGTAATTCCAGTGCTCTTCGGAAAACGGCCTGACAAAGTCGCGGAGTGGCCAGGCGCCGTTTCCGTTATTGCGTGGTCCTGATATGCATTCTCGAACACCGCGCCCGCGTGGTAAAGTCGCGCCAGGCCTCCCGACAGTTGCTTGTCGAATCGCGACAGATAATCGGGACGCATCTGGTCGATCGTGAAAAAGACGACCAGCGTCGGCCGGCGCGGCGCGATGGACTGCGCCCCGGCTTGCGCGGCGGCGAGCACCGACGCTGCCATGGCGAGTAGAAGAGCGCTGACGCGACGCGGTCGCACAAGGTGGCGTACGCCAATAGCGAGATTCAAGAGTGAACCCTCCGTTCCTGACGGTCGTGAGCGTCCAGGAAAGAGAACCCACTGCCGCGGCGCTGCCAAGACGGAAGAGTGAGCGGAGCTGCCGCCTCAAGCCGCGAGTGCGGCGTCCACGCGAAGCACTTTCGCGAAGCAGATCTCGTTGCAGGCGAACCGGCGGGCGCATCCGAGGCAGTCACGGCGGATCTTCTCCGGATATCGCGCGCGGTCCACCCGCTGATAGCCGATCGCCTCGAAGAAAGCTGGCTGCAGCGTCAGGGCGAAGACGTGGAGGATGCCGCGCTTGATCGCGAGGGACTCCACCGCGGCCACGATGTCTCGGCCGAGCCCATTGCCCTGTCTTTCCGGGGCGACGGCAATCGCCGCGACCTCGGCGACCGATGGCGAGTACTCCTTCAGCGCGCCGCACGCGAGAATTCGCCCTCGTTCGTCCAGGGCGACGAGGAAGTCGTCGATCGCCAGCGCGACCTGCTCAGGGGTGCGGCGCAGCATGAGGTGTTCGGCGGCGAAGATGTTGTTCAGGCGCGCGATGTCCGCCGCTTCCGCTTCTCGGGCAGGACGGATGAGCAAATGCTCATGGGACCCGGTGTTCACAGCACCTGCTCCAGGATATCGAGGCCGAGCGTGAGCTCCTCGCGCGTGGTGATGAGTGGTGGCAGCAGCCGCACCGTGCACTCGCCCGCCGTGCAGGTGAGCAGACCGAGCTCTCGCGCGGCATCGACGACGTGCGACGCGCTGCCCATGATGTCGATACCCCACATATAGCCGATCCCGCGAATCGCCCGGACGCGGCCTGTCCGGCGCGCGATCTCCTCGAGCTGGCGCCCCAGCCAGGCACCGTTCTCCCGCACCGATGCGAGCAACGTCGGATCGGAGATGCGATTGAAGACGTGAAGCGCGACCGATGCGACGAAGGGTCCGCCGCCGAAAGTTGTGCCGTGATCTCCCGGCTTGATGGTCTGCGCAACCTCGTCGGTGACGAGAATCGCGCCCATGGGCAGTCCGCCGGCGATTGGTTTGGCGAGGGTGAGAATGTCCGGCTCGACACCCAGGCGCTCGTAGCAGAACAGACTGCCCGTACGTCCGAGCCCACACTGAATCTCGTCGAGAATGAGCGCGATTCGTCGCTCTTTCGTCAGCGCGCGAAGCTCACGAATGAAGCCAGCATCCAGCACCCGCACGCCACCTTCGCCCTGCACTGGCTCGAGAATGAGCGCCGCTACGGTTTCACCATCCAGCGCAGCTGCGAGATCCTCCAGGTTCCGCTCCGAGATGGAGATTCCTGCCGCGAGCGGACGGAAGGGGAGACGATATGCCGGCCGATCCGTGGCGGCCAGCGTCGCGAAGAGCCGACCGTGAAAGGCCCCTCGCAAGGCGACAATCTCGTGCTTCACCTCGCCGACCGTGCGCGCCCAGCGCCGTGCAAACTTGAACGCACCCTCGTTCGCCTCGGCGCCCGAGTTACAGAAGAAAACCTTGTCTGCGAATGATTGCGCGACGAGTGCCTCGGCAAGTCGCTTCGCTGGGGCGGTCTCGTAAAGGTTCGAGACATGAACGAGTCCGTCTGCGGCAGCGTGGAGCGCCGCGACAAGACCGGGATCACTGTATCCGAGTGCATTGACGGCGATGCCGCTCACGAAATCGAGGTATCGCTTGCCGTCGGCATCGTAGAGATAGACGCCCTCACCTCGCACGATTTCGCCGGGAGGGCGCTTGTACGTATGGAGAACGGCATCTCCCTGAACCGGCGCTTTCGTCGACACGTCATCCTGCGCCACCGGGGAGACGACCGGTCGTTCTGGAGCAGCGATCGTCGTCTTTGCCGGCGCAATCGAGGACGGGTTGGTATCGAGCGTGAGGTCAGGGGCCATGAGAGTCTCCAAATCTGCAGCTATAGAATGCCAGTTCGGTCGAGCCGGTCAGTCGACGAGCAGCGTCCCACGTGTCGGGTCGTCGATCGCGGCAATGTCACCGATTCGCACGCGTTCGACTCCGCCACTCAGGGCGGATAGCGCCGCCTCGAGCTTGGCGCGCATTCCGCCGGCGGCCACGCCATTTTCCATGAGGCTATGCGCCGTCGATCTCTGAAGACGCGGAATCACCGCGCCGTCAGACAGTACGCCGGGAACGTCAACAACGAGCAGAAGCTCGGCGGCGGCCAGTGCGACGGCCATCGCGGCGGCAGCGTCGTCGCCGTTCACGTTGAGCGCCACCGCGCCGCCTAACGAAGCCGCGCTCGACGCGCCCGCGCACGCGTTGCGGCTCACCGGCGACACGACCGGAACGAATCCACCGTCCAGCAGGAGCCAGAGGAGCTCGACATTCGTGCGATGCGGGGCGCCAACGTAGCCGAGCCGCTCCGGATCCACCGGCATCGCGGTGAACAGCGCCGCGTCCTCGCCGGAAATGCCGAGCGCCTTCACACCGCTGCTCACGAGCGCAGCCACGAGCCGCTTGTTGGCACTGCCCGAGAGAGCCATGCGCACGATTTCGAGGTCGTCGGCACCGGTCACCCGACGACCACCTTCAAACCGGCTTGTTACGCCAAGCGCTTTCTGAAGCGTCGTGACCTCGTCTCCGCCGCCGTGAACGACGACAAGCGGGCTGGCGCCGGCGTTCCAGAGTTGCGCGACGCGCTGCGCCAGAGTGGGATCGCTTTGCGGGCGACCGCCGATCTTGAGCACTCGAGTGGCGTTCGTCATGCCGGCAAGCCTGCGATTTCCGAAAGTCCCAGCATGAGGTTCGCGTTCTGAATGGCCTGGCCAGCGGCGCCTTTTACGAGGTTGTCAATGGCAGACATGACGAGAAGGGTCGGCCGGCGCGTCCCAGCCAACGGAACAGCAGAAATCCGCACCACGTTACGGTGAACGACGTCGTGCAATGCCGGCGGCTCGGTCGAGAGCTCAATGAAAGGCTCGCCCTCGTATGCTTCACGCCAGGGAGCAAGAGCCTCACCGCGCAGAGAAGCCTTCAAGGTCACGGTCATCGTCGCCAGAATCCCGCGCGCAACGGGGAGCAGATGCGGCGTGAAGATCAGGTCGGCCGCACAGCCTAACGATCCGGCGACGGCGCGCATCTCGTTCAGATGCCGATGCACGTTGCCGTTCCCATTCGCAAAGCCGTAAGCGCGATAATCATCGGCAATCTCGGCGAACAGGAGCTCCCGTTTCGGCGAGTTGCCGGCCCCAGTTACTCCGCTGGCTGCATTGATCACGATCGCACTGTCCTCAGCCACCAGATCCTGCTGAATCAGCGGGGCGAGGGCGGTGAGGATGCTGGTCGGATAGCAGCCGGGATTGGCGACGAGCGGGGCGTTGAGCACATGCTCACGCATCAGCTCCGTCAGACCATAGGGGATCCCTTCGCATCCGTTGCCCGGGCGCAGGTCGGCCGATAGATCGACGACCCGGGCGCCAACCTCGCGCGCGCGCGCTACCCATTCCTTGGAGGCACCATGGGGAAGCGCACTGAAGACGAGCGCGGCGTCAGCTAACGGCGCGTTCTCCGTCCCGATGAATTCGACGGTATGGCGTCCAAAACGCACACACGCACCGCGCTGATCGTTGGCGGTGGCGAATGCGAGCTCGAGACCAGGATGATCGAGAATGAGTGCGCAGAGCTCGCGGCCAGCATATCCGCTCGCTCCGAGCACTCCGACGGCTGTTCTATTCACCCGGAATGCATAATAATGCGCACGGGGTCAGTCAATGGCCTTGTCAGCCACAGCCGCTGTCGGCTCGAGCCGGGAGATGCTAACGTATGCCCGTGCAATCCACGTCTGGTCGGCGAAAGCCCGAACGGCAAGAGGCCATCCTGCGGCTCATCACGAGCCACGCGGTCGGCAGTCAGGAAGAGCTCCGCCGCTTGCTTGAGGAGCAGGGGTGGCAGGTGACGCAGGCCACCCTTTCTCGCGACCTCCGAGAGCTCGGATTGGTGCGAGCTCAGACTGATGACGGCGCTCGCTACGTGCACCCGGAAACGCTAGGCCTCGACGAAGATAAACCTTCGCTGGAAGCGCTCTTACCTCAGCTGTTCGACGACGTGGACGGGGTGAGCGAGCTGCTCGTCCTGCACACCCTTCCAAGTGGCGCGCAACCCATCGCAGAAGCTATCGACGCGCAGGGCTGGCCCGAGATCATCGGCACGATCGCCGGCGAGAATACGATCCTCATCGTCTGTCGCTCTTCGGACGCTCGACTCGAGCTCTCACAGCGGCTCCGAACGATGGCGGGCCGGCGCGCCGCAATTCGACAGTAAACGGCCCAATTTCAATAGTAGGGATAGGAGTAGGGATAGGGCGCTTTTTCTATTGACTGGGCCCGCCGTGGGCGCTTAATTATGCAAGTCGATTGCATAACCGGCGCTAACGGAGCAAACATGCCACGTACAATTGTGCTCGCCTACTCTGGCGGCCTTGATACTTCCATCATCGTCCCTTGGCTGCGCGAGCACTACGACGCTCGAGTCATCTGCGTCGCGGCTGATATCGGACAGGGTGAGCGCGAGCTTGCCGGCGTGCGTGCCAAGGCGCTCGCTTCGGGCGCCGAAGAGTGCTACGTCGAAGATCTACGCGACGAATTCGTGCGGGATTTCATCTATCCGACGCTTCGCGCGGGCGCCGTTTACAATCGGAAATACCTCCTCGGCACCTCGATGGCGCGTCCGCTCATCGCCCGCCGACAGGTGGAGATCGCACGACGCGTCGGCGCCGACGCTCTGGCGCATGGCTGCACCGGTAAGGGGAACGATCAGGTCCGCTTCGAGCTGACCTATGCCGCGTTCGCGCCGGATCTCCCGGTAATCGCCCCATGGCGCGAATGGGATATTCGAAGCCGCGAGGACGCGATCGCCTACGCCGCCGAGCGTGGCATTCCCGTCGCGGCGACCAAGGAAAAGATCTACTCGCGGGACGCCAATCTCTGGCATCTCTCGCACGAGGGCGGCATTCTCGAGGATCCGAATGCAGCACCGCCGGATGATCTCCTGCAGCTCACGACGACGCCCTTCGATGCGCCAGATCTCCCCGAAACGGTGGTGATTGGGTTCGATCGCGGAACCCCCGTTTCCGTGAACGGCGAAACACTCGATCCCGTGGCGCTCATCGCTGCGCTCAACGAGATCGGCGGACGTCACGGCGTCGGTGTCGTCGATCTGGTGGAGGATCGACTGGTCGGTATGAAGTCGCGCGGCATCTACGAGACGCCTGGCGGCTCGCTGCTGTACAGCGCGCATTCGGAGCTCGAGCAGCTGGTACTCGACCGCCGCACCCTGGCTGCCAAGGATCTCATCGCGCCTCGCTACGCAGATCTCGTCTACGAGGGTCGTTGGTGGACGACGGAGCGTGAGGCGTACGACGCATTCGTTTCCGTCACCCAGGAGCGCGTATCTGGCACGGTTGCACTCCGGCTGTATAAGGGCGCCGCTGCGGTGGTTGGGCGCGAGAGCCTGCACGCGCTTTATGACGAGCGTTTCGTAACGTTCGGTGAAGACGACGTGTATCAGCAGAGCGACGCGGCCGGTTTCATTCGCCTGTTCGCGCTGCCGGCGCGCGTCCGTGCGCTGAAGGATCAGGAAATTGCGCGCGCACCAGACGTCGACGGAGGAAAGAGTTCCGTCAGCGGCAGCGTGCCCGGCGCCGTTGCTCGGGCTAGCGAAGCGTCCGATTCCGAGGAGCTCGCCGTAGCATGACCACAGCGGCATTCGTCCACGCTGCCGGCAAGTCTCACAAGCTCTGGGGTGGACGGTTCAAAGGCGCGGGGACAGCTCCGCAGTTCGATGCCCTGAACAACTCCATCGGCGTCGATATCCGCCTCTGGCCCTTCGACGTCGAGCTGTCGAAGGCGTGGGCGATGGCGCTCTATGGAGCAGGAGTGCTGAGCATCGGCGAATGCAAAGAGATCGAGCAGGGCCTCGTGAGTGTCGCTCGGCGCATCGAGTCTGGCGTGCAGCCGATCGCCTCGGACGAGGATGTGCACACGTTCATCGATCGACTCCTTCACGAGGAAGTCGGTGATGTCGCGTCCAAGCTTCACACGGGCCGCAGTCGCAACGACCAGGTAGCGACGGCGACGCGAATGTGGGCAATGGAGGCCGCGAGTCAGCTCGACGCAGCGGTACGTCAGCTCCAGCAGGTAATGATCGATCAGGCACACGGCCTCGAGACGTCGCTGATGCCGTCGTACACGCACATGCAGCGCGCGATTCCGGTTTCAGCGGCGCACTGGATGCTCGCGCACTTCTGGCCGCTGGAGCGAGATCGAGCGCGTCTTCGCACCGCCGCGAAGGGTGCGGCCATGCTCCCACTCGGCTCCGGTGCCGCAGCCGGCTGCGCATATCCGATTTCTCGAACGTTGCTTCAGGGCACACTCGGCTTCGACGCCGTCTCGCCGAACTCCATCGATGCGGTGAGCGATCGCGATTTTGTGGCCGAGTTGCTGTTCGCCGCGGCTCTGATCGGCGGCCATCTATCGCGGCTCGCCGAAGACCTCATTCTGTATGGCTCGAGTGAATTCGGCTTCGTGCAGTTCGGCGATCGGTTCACCTCCGGCTCGAGCATGATGCCGCAGAAGCGGAACCCCGACGCACTCGAGCTCGCGCGAGGCTCGGCGGCCCGCATGCTTGGGGACCTAACGACGCTCCTGGCGACGCTCAAAGGACTTCCGTCGAGCTACAACAAGGACCTTCAGGACGACAAGCGCATCGTCTTCGATGCTGTCGATACGCTGCTGCTCGTTCTCCCCGCCGTGGCTGGCGCCCTGGCGGAGTGCGCCTTCCGCAACGAGCGCATGCGCGCAGCGCTCTCGTCGACGATGATGGCGACTGACCTCGCGGATTATCTCGTCCGCAAGGGCGCGACGTTCCGAGAGGCCCACGGCGCCGTCGGCAAGCTGGTCCGAACATGCGAGGAGCGCGGGACCGAGCTTCACACCCTTCCTTTCGCCGAATTCGCGGCGATACATCCCGCGTTCGAGGACGATGTATTCGACGCCCTGTCGGCGTATCGGTCGGTGGAGCACCGCGAGGTGGAGGGTGGAACCGGACCAGCGGCCGTTCGCGCACAGATCGAGGCGGCACAGCGAGCCCTCGACACGTCGGTTCGCTGAGCGTTAGGCGGTCTTACCGATCAACAACCGGGATCAGAACAGAACGCCAAGAGTGATCGGCACCATGCGAATACCCGCATCGCCGGTCACTCTGTGATATCGGGCCTCCACGAAGGTCGTGAGGTCCCCAGCCTCGAACCGAAGTCCGCCTCCAACGTTCATACCGGGATCGGTAGTGGAGTGCGCGCCGAGAATCAGCGTGCGATGCGAATTGTAGATGCCGACGCCCCCGATCACATAGGGAACGATCATCGTGCCGGTCGGCAGCTTCAGAAGGACGTTTGCGTTCGTCGACCAGATGTCCTGCTTCGTCGAATTTCCGGAGTAGCCGATCTCGTGAAACGCTCCGTCGACGCGAAATCCTACGGGGGATAGGGGAACGCGCACATCGAGCAACAGTCCGATGTGGTAGCCGACGTTCTTGTTGGTTGCATAATCGCTGACGGGTACAGTGGCACCGGCGAGCAATCCCAATCGCGCCGGCGACTGGGCAGCGCTGCGAGCGACGGCTGCAAACAGCACAGCGGCTGCGATCGCGTAAACTCGAAGGCTCGTTGCAAGACTCACCGTAATTCTCCTGAAGCGGAGCGACCTACTGATTATCAGCGGCGGTAGCCGGGTATGCAACGCAAGAGAGCCGGGCGACGTTGGTCACCCGGCTCTCGAAGTTTTCGCGCGACGCCGGCGTCAGCGCGAGGCCTTCATCACGTTCTCGGCGGCCGGACCCTTCTGGCCCTGCACGAGATCGAACTCGACGGCCTCCCCTTCAGCAAGACTCTTGAATCCGTTGCCCTGAATCGCGCTGTAGTGCACGAAGCAGTCTTTGTCTCCGCTGTCGGGAGTGATGAAGCCAAAGCCTTTCGCGTCGTTGAACCACTTCACTTTGCCGGTCGTACGCATACCTGCTCCTCGATGTGACGTCGCCATGCGATTGTGCTCACTGGCGATCTACCCAATTCACGACCACACCATGTGATCGTGGTTCTGAATACGCCGAAGCCGGACCCGAGAACCGGCGGGCCCGGCTTCAGACGCGGCGAAGGTAAGATGCGTGGTAAACTCGGTCAATAGGGTTTTCTGGGAGAATCACTGTCCAAGGGTATGCACCCCGGTCACAAAGTACTGTGTTTCTCCAAAACAGCTCGTCGGAACCCCCTCATGTTGGTCGTACGTCAGAGAGACCCGTTGACCCATCGACTGAGAGATGACTTGGGCGATGCTGTCATCGCGCACGGTGAAGTCCCAGCGTTCCTGCATTGCGCCGGGAATGTTCACCATCGCGAGCTGTCCCTCATACGTCTTACAGATCCAACCCTTCCGTGAGAATTTCTGAACGTATCCCGCGCGGCTGCCATGGGAGTACGAGTAGTTGAGTGAGAGTACAGTCCACAGAACGAGAAGGATGAGCGGCGAGAGTATGACTGCCGCGAGGACCCAGGGCCAGCGACGACGATGTCGGTGCACGGGCGTCGCCGCATCGGGGGGAGGTGGCGCAATGGACTCGTCTGGCTTCGCGTCGGAATCGTTGGCCATCGATGTCCTTCCAAGAATGGGACTGGGGTTGGTTGCTCGCGAGGCAAACTACCGCCACCGCTTCAATTATTCCAACCTCGCGCCAGGTATCCTTCGCTGCAGTTGCGCGCGACTATCTTTCGGCGTCTCACCGCGGACATCGACTCGACGTTCCCGGTGCTCGATGTAGCCAGAGAGTCATTCCAGTGACATTCGGATCGCGCAGACAAACGCCCACCGCTTGGGTGGGCGACGTCCCGGTTGGGAGTGCCCATCCCATCGTCGTCCAGTCGATGACGAACACGGATACGGCGGATGCCGCTGCGACCGCAGCCCAGGTCGTCGCGCTCGCTCGGGCCGGTTCTCAACTCGTCCGCGTCACGGTGAACAATGACGATGCGGCCGCGGCGGTGCCGGAGATCGTGCGTCGCGCGGCCGATGCCGGATGCACCGTGCCGGTCATCGGGGATTTTCACTACAACGGACATCTGCTGCTGGCGAAGTATCCGGCGTGCGCCGAGTCGCTGGCGAAGTACCGCATCAATCCGGGAAATGTCGGTGGCAAGCGCCGCGATGAGAATTTTCGCACGATCGTCGAAATCGCGGCCCGGCACGGCAAGCCGGTGCGCATCGGGGTGAATTGGGGATCGCTCGATCAGGATCTACTCACTCAGATGATGGATGCCAATGCGCGCTCAGCGGCGCCGCGTGACGCGCGTGACGTGTATATCGACGCGATGATCGCGAGCGCGTTGCGATCTGCGGAGCTGGCGGAGGAAGTCGGACTCGGTCACGACCGCGTCATCATCTCGGCCAAGGTGTCGGGCGTGGCGGACCTCGTCGAGGTGTATCGACGCCTGGCCGCGCGTTGCGACTATCCGCTGCATCTCGGTCTCACCGAGGCCGGCCTTGGAATGAAAGGGATTGTCGCGAGCACAGCCGGTCTGTCCATTCTCCTTACCGAGGGCATTGGCGACACGATTCGCGTCTCGCTGACGCCTCGACCGAATGGCGACCGGACAGAAGAGGTGCTCGTCGCGCAGCAGATTCTTCAGTCGTTAGGCCTGCGAAGCTTCGCGCCACAGGTGACGGCGTGCCCGGGTTGCGGCCGCACGACATCGACGTTCTTTCAGCATATGGCGGAGGACATCCAAACGTACATCCGTGAACAGATGCCGGACTGGCGCGAGCACCACCCGGGCGTCGAAGAGCTGCGCGTGGCGGTCATGGGCTGTGTCGTCAACGGCCCCGGGGAGTCGAAGCACGCCAACATCGGTATCTCGTTACCTGGAACGTTCGAGGAACCGAAGGCGCCGGTTTACGTCGACGGCAAGCTGCTCACGACATTGCGCGGCGACGCCATCGTGCGCGAATTCCTCGAGATTCTCGACGAGTACGTGCGCACGCACTACCCATCGGAACAGGCGGTCCTGCAGAACCGTTAGGCGAGCTTTCTATCGCCGGGCCGACGAGGCGGCGCTCTCGCCGGCGAGATGTCCTTCCGCCGCCGCTTCGAGAGTCTCGACGACGCGCCGGAGCTCGTCCATGATTTCGGCGGTGAATCCCAGCTCGCGCAACCGTTCGTACACACGACGATACCACCGCACCGTGCCCTCGCGGCCGACGTTGAAGCGTCCCCACACGGTATCCGGGTCGATCGTCCGCTTCAGATCGGCGACGATCGTTCCCGCGTTGTACAGCTTGTCGGCGGCACACACCCAACGCGCCGACTCACTCGCTTCGGCGAGACGCTCGAGATAATCGTCCTTGCGCTCCTGACTCGAGAGATCGGTGCCATGATCATCGAGCGCTCGCTGCGTGACGGCGAGTACCGTGTCGAGGACATCCATTCCGAACTTGTCCCCGATGCGCTGTCCCAGCATGTCCCGCGTGTAGTTCTCGCGAACGCAGTCTTCGATGACGTCGTGCAGTATTCCGGCAATCACGGTATCCTCGTCGCGCCCATAACGAGTGAGGATAATCGCAACGTTGGCCGGATGCGTCAGATAAGGCAGACGAGTGCCCTTACGAACCTGTCGGTCATGGTGCTTGGCCGCGAATGCCAGGGCGTGATTGATTCGATCGGAGTACCCGTTAATCGTCATCGCGACTCTAAGTTAGCGCGTCGTACGCGCCAGCGCATTATCGGCTGTCGACTCGCGCGTCAGCGAGAGATGTCGGCGATAAGAAAGAGCTCGAGGGTCGCGAGGGCCAGGCCATGCAGGAGGATCGCCAACGCTGCACCCATTGTCGGAAGTGCCTCCTCGGCGTAGGCCGACGCGCGACGCGACCAGCGATCCGTCGAAACGGCAAGCGTCGCGCCGATGCCGGCGATGCCCACATACAGACCGAGCTGCAGCCAGGCAAACCGGTCGAGCCGCGCCGCTCCGGAGACATCGCGTAGCGAAATATACCGAGAGTTGAGTACGCCGAGTATTAGCTCGATGGCGCCGAGCACCGCGCAGAGCACGCCGAAGCCACGAAGAAGAGCCGAGCCCCTTTGCCGCGCGTTGCTCACTACGACGAGGAGGGTTCCGGTGAGAGTAGAGAGCGCTCCCCAGAAGCAAAGTCTGAGGAAGTGCAACTGCTCCGCATGCTGGACGATGTCGGACCACACCGGCTCAGCGGGCGCGACCGCCCACGAGTGCTTCCATCTCTGCGGTCCGCTGCTGCGGAATTCCCGCTGCCGCCTCGCGCGGTGCGATTGGCATTGGCGCGATGTCCTCCCACAGGACAATACCCAACGGATTGCCGCCGGCGAGACGAATGCTCTGGATGGCATTCTTCAATGCCGCGTGACGCGTAGCCCCGAGCTGAGCACAGTAGATCACGTCATGCATGGGTAGCGCGCCTGGCAGACCGCTGAGGGTTGTCATCTCCGATGCAACCACCAGGACCGTGTCATAGTGCCGGCCCATGCGCGCCGCATCCCGACGGAGCAGATCCCCGATGCGCGCACTGTCTCCCGATGATTGGTACACGCCGCTCGGCACGACATCGATGACTCGGTCGCGGCCGATAGTCGCGTGTTGGGTTGCCTCGGGCCAGCCGACCCGTCCGTCCACGATGTCGAGCAGGCCCGGTTGCGCGGGTAGCCTCAGCGCCGATGATACCGGCGAGGACCGACTGTCGGTATCAATGACGATCACGTTTCTCGCTTCTTCGGCCGCCAGGGCACCAAGGTTCGCAGCGATGATCGCCGCGATTAGTGAGTTCTCACCAGAGATCGTGACCATCAGCAGCGCGGAGGATGGCGGAGCGACGAACAGCCAGACCAGCTGGTGCGCATCATTCGCGGGATCGATGTGCGGCGGCGCGACTCGATCGGCCATACGACGACCGCGCTCCGGTGACGGCGGCCGCGGCCGGATCACCGAGATGACGCGAACGCCGCCGATGCGCTCCGCCTCGCGCTCGTCGGCAATGCGAGGGCGGCGCAGCTCCTGGGTGAGCGCTGCTCCGAAGCCGAGTACCATTCCAAAGACGATTGCCGACGCGAGCATCGCGTACGGCGGAGCGCTGAGCGGATTCGCCAACGCTCGCGCACGCTCGGCGCGGCGATCGATCTCCTGCAGTCGCCGACGGGCCGCGTCGAGCTGTGCGGTGGCTGTAGCCAGAGCCCCTATCGCGGATTCATGAGCCGCGATGCGTCGCACCGTGTCCGCCTGCGCTAGCTCGCTTGCCGATGGCCGAGCGGGAGGCGCCAGGGCCGCGATCGCCGTACGGAGCGAGTCACGTCGAGCCACACCCATGCCTTGAATTGCGCGTCCGATCTCTGTCACTCGCGCGGTAAGAGCGACGAACACCGGATCTGCACCACCCGACGTCGCGGACGCGTCGCGCTCGCGCTCGATTTCGCCGAGCGAATCGAGCAGGATGCGAACGGTCGCATGTCCGGACAATTCTGGCGATTCACCGAGTGCGCGATACGAAGCCGCCAATGGTGCCGTTTCGGTGCGCGCGAGCAAAGCCTCGAGCTGAGTCAGGCGGCGATTCAGCGAGTCGCGTCGGGCGGTGAGCACCGGGTCCAGCGTGTCGAACGTCGCCTGCGAGAGCATGGCCGCCTTGACGCGAGCCGAAGATAAAGCCGCGTCGGTGGCAATGACGCGAGCGTTCGCGGCGGCCACCGCCTGGGTAAGTGGAACGGTGTCAGGTCGCTCTCCCGGTTTCGGGGCGATGGCCTGGGCAGCCTTTTGTGCCTGCTGAGGGACGACAATGAGCGCGACGAGCGCCGTGACGAAAGTGCCCACACTCACCGCCCCAATGAATATCGGGCGGTGCATGGCATTTCTCGCGCGCGCCGCGAGATAGGTCGCGCGAGGAAGGATCAGGCGGTATTCGGGAGCTGGCGTCATCGTACTTGCCTTATTCGCATGAAGCGTACACGCGTCATACGCTTCACATCACCAACGAAAAGCGGGAGCGCTCAGCTCCCGCTCGTCAATCGTGACGACGCGGCGTTCACTGTACGGTAATCGTGCCCTTCATGCCCATCGCGAGATGTGGCGTACAGTGAAATTCATACTTTCCCGGCGGCATGTTCCCGAAGGAGATGGTGTACGTCTCGTTCGGGTTCATCATCATCGGACTCGAAAGCTCCGACACTTGTTGCTGCATATTGGAGGAAAGCTGTGTCTTCGCCGCGGGTGGAATCTGCGCCGGATCGAAAGCCACATTGTGCGGGCCACCGGAGACCATGATGAACTTCACTCCGTCACCCGCTTTGATCGTCACGTCCGCGGGCTCGAAGTGATAGTTCCCCTGCGCGTCCTGAAGCATCTTGACCTCGACGGTCTGCCCCGTGATCGGCGCCGGGGAACCAGATGCAGAATTGGACGGCGTGGCCGTACTGGCAGTGGCGGGCGCAGGGGTGGAGGCTGTCGCAGCCGAATCCGTGGTCGTCTTCTTGTCCCCGCCGCAGGCCATGAGAAGCCCGAGACCAGTGACCGTCGCCAGCATCCGAAGTTGCATGTCTCAAAGACCTCCTTCGATCGATTCGAGCGCGCGGATTACTCGCTGCATTCCACGTCGCAATGACGGACTCGGGAGTTTTGCCGCGAGTTGTGAAACTATTCACAAGGAAATGGCGCGGCAATCGCTCGATTTGGCCGGTCTCCCCGTCATGCAGGACCTTCTCCAGTCTGCTAGCGTACTTCGCATGATCGTCATTCCATCCATCAAGTTGCGCGACAGCCGGACGCTCCTACCGGTCCCTGTTGCGCGAGAATTGGCTGACCTGGGCTTCACACGGCTGCACCTCTCGCGCGGCTCATCCGGTAGCGACGCCGACAATCACGTCATCGAAGATATCCTGCACAACACCGACGCCCGTGTGCAGGTCGGCGGTGTCGAGACGACGAGCGATGTCGATCAATTCATGAGAATTGGCGCCGATACCGTCGTGGTCGGCGATCGGGGAATCGAGGAGCCGGAATGGCTGGCCGATGTCGCCGACACCTATCCCGACGCGATTGCCATTACAACAGCCGTTCGCGATCGCCGAGTCGTTAGGCGAGGCTGGGTGCGTACGCTGCCAGTGGACATCATGGATCTCGTTGACGAGCTGAATGCCGTGCCGCTCCAGGAGATCATCGTCATGATCCCATCGCTCGAGGGCGCCATCCGATTCGGCGAGCTCTCGCTGCTCGAGGATGTAGCGGAGCGCTCGCGCTGCCCGATCGTCATCGCCGGCGGCGTCGCCGACGTCAATGATCTCCGCGCGCTGGACCACCGGGGCGTCGCCGCCTCCATTCTCGATGCGGAACCGCTGCTGACGGGCGCCCTGGACGGACGTGCAATCGCCGGCGAGTTCGGGATCTAACGACATAGCAACCGATGCCGACACCCGAGAAACGAACCGAGCTTTCCCTGCTGCTCGAGGCCGCGCAGGAGCTCGCGCGGCGAGCTGGCGGCGTCGCCCTTCGACACTTCCGCTCGGGATTGTCAGTCGAATCCAAGAGCGACGGCTCGCCGGTGACCGTCGCGGATCGAAGCGCCGAAGAGGCGGCGCGCGAGTGGATCACCAGACGATTCCCCGACGACGGCGTTCTCGGCGAAGAGTTCGGCGCGCATCAGCCCGCGGCGAAGCGGCGCTGGCTCATCGACCCGGTCGATGGTACCAAGACTTTCGTCCGCGGCGTACCTCTTTGGGGCACACTCATCGCCGTATGCGAGCAAGAGGCTGTGCTCGCGGGGGCTGCGTTCTTTCCAGCGGTCGACGAGATCCTCGGTGGCGCGCCTGGTCTTGGCTGCTGGTGGAATGGAAGTCGTGCCCATGTGTCCAGCATCTCCACTCTCGATACAGCGACCGTGCTTACCACCGACGAGCGATTTCCGCGAAGCGCGGAGCAGCGAAGGGGTTGGCGGGCACTCGCCGAGGCGTCGGCGGTGAGCCGTACCTGGGGCGACTGCTATGGCTATCTGCTCGTCGCCACGGGGCGCGCGGAGGTCATGGTCGATGGCATCGTCTCGCCCTGGGACTCGGCCGCGCTATTCCCACTCATCACCGAAGCAGGCGGCACATTCACCGACTGGGCCGGGTCGCCGACGGCGTTCGGCGCAAACGTCATTGCCACGAATGCAGCCGTCGGCGCGCGGGCGCGCGAACTGCTTGGCGCCGGAGCAGTCCGTGATCGTTAGGCAGCCTCAGAATTTGTCGAGGTAGTCTTTTGAGAGTCGGCCGGGATCACCGATGTAGACGAATCGGAAGTTGTGCATGTACTCGCGGGCGGCTCGGCGTACATCCTCCGGTCGCACCTGGCGCAACTCGTCGACAAAGCGATCCGCCTCGCGGTAGTCTCCCTCGTAGAGCGCTGCCCGAGCGAGAAAGGCCGCTTGATCGGCATTCGTTTCGTTTTTCAGGAAATAATCGGTGAGGAACTGCAAGACGAGACGCCGCAGCCCGGCCGGGTCGACGAGGTCGTTCTGCAATTCGTTGATTTCCTGGCGCATCAGCCGCAGCGCTTCATCTGGCGCTACGGTGGTCACATACACGCCGCCCGTCGCGATCGCGCGCTCCACGAATGGCGCGTCGACAGCGTAGCTGAGATTCCGCTTCGAGCGAATCTCCGTGAAGAAGCGACCAGACAATACCGCGGTGGCGATGCGGAGTGCGTTGTAATCGGGACTGGAGGCTGGCGGACCAGAGTAATAGCCGATGATGTAGTTCGTCGGCAACTGTTGCGGTTCGACGACGAGCGCTCGCCGGTCGTTCGGGACAGTCTGGGGCGCCGTCCAGTGATAGTTCCCGGCCGGCAGCTTTGCGAGTGTGGCACTCACGAGTGACTCGAGCCGCGATCGCTCCACGTTGCCTACCACGACGAGCAGCATGCGAGACTTCACGAACTGCGTCGCGAGATAATTTCGTAAGGCCGAACGCGTGATCGACGCGAGCGACTGCTCGGTGCCCTCCGTGGCGAGGGCGTAGGGGTGGCCGGCAAAGAGCAGACTGTCAGCGACGATGCGCAGCTCGGCATCTGGATGCAGGCGCCGCTGACTGGCGGCGCCCAGCAGCTGCGCGCGGACCAGTTCCACATCCGCGCTGTCGAGTGTTGGATTCATCACACGATCCGCGAAGATCGCCCAGCTCGAGTCGAAGGTGGTGCGGAGCGCGTGTAGGCCGAAGACGGTCCAGTCGTCCTCCGGCTCGATGCTGATGACGCTGCCCGTTCGATTCGTTGCGACACGCAGCGCGTCCTTGGGATAATTCTTCGTTCCGCGCTCTGATGTGGCGAGCAGGAAGGCTTCGATGCCTTGTGTGACAGGCGTGAGCTGTTGCACACCGCCGAGCAGAAACAGATTCGCTGCGATCACGTCGCTCGCCGTATTCCGCCGCAGAATGACGCGAACGCCTCCCACATTGAACTCGGAGGTGGACGTATCGGCGGGCGGCACAACGACCGAGGAGGTCGCCGAAATACTGCGCAGCATCGTAGGCAACGCACCTAACGATACATTGCCGACGACGAGCGTCAGCAGCATCGCCGCGCCCAGCATCGCTCTCGGATGGCAACAGAACGATTCCCGGCGGCTCATGGCTGGCCCCGCGGTGACGCCAGTTCGGCCGTCGTGAGGCCGAGCCGCTGACGCATCTCTGGCGATAGCAATACGCCGACGATGTGTGGCTTGCCAATGATGTACGTCCGCGCATAACGCCGGAGGTCGTCCGGTGTCTGCTTCGCCATCATGTCCGTATACCCATAGAAGTAGTCAAGGCCAGTCACAGCCCACCAGAACCCGAGCTGGTGCGCAAATCCGGACGCCCGCTCGAGGTTGAACATCGCGTCGACGATCCGATGCTGCTTCGTGAACTCGAGCTCTTCCGTCGTGAAGTAGTTCGGCTCTACGACCTTCGTGATCTCCTCCTCGAGCGCGGCCAGCGCCTCGCGGAGCTTTTCGGAAGTCGTCTCGCCGGCGATCGTGATCGGGCCGACATGGTTGAGTGTGTAGTAATTGACGCCAATCGACTGAAACAGCCCGCTGTCGACCAAGCGCTTTTGAAAACGTGAGCCCGGTTGATTCAGAACATCGGAGAACACGTCCGCGGCATAGGTCGCGGCGGCGTCCTTCACGGCACTCGGCCCCTGCCACTTGAGCATTACGACGACTGAGCCGACCGGTTGTTCGGTAATGATCCCCTGTGTTCGCTGCAGCGGTGGTACCGGCGGAATGGGATCAGCGGCGAAGGGATCCGGCCCGCGCTTCCAGTCGCCGAATACCGATCGCGCCAACGCGAAGACTCGCTCCGGCGAGACATCGCCGGTCACGATGATCGCTGCGTTGTTGGGGATGTAATAACGCTGCTGAATGAACCGCATTTGCTGCGGGGTCGTACGCAGAATCACGTCACGTTCGCCCAACGGATTCTTCCGGCTCCACGCCGTTGTCCAGAGCGCCTTGTCGATGGCGGTCTCGAAGTGATAGAACGGGCTCGACTCGTTTCTGTCGTACTCCCCGATCACGACCGATCGTTCGCGCTCCAATTCATCCTGGCGAAACAATGGGCCCTCGACAGGCGCGGCGAGGAATCGCATCCCTCCTTCGAGGCTGTCCGCGGGGAGAGTGACGTAGTAATTCACGATCTCCTCTCGCGTTTGTCCGTTGAACACTGCTCCGAGCTCCGATGCGCGCGCGACGAACTCGTCAGGCTCCGGATACTCGGTATTCGCCTTGAAGAACATGTGCTCGTACAAGTGCGACAGTCCTTCGAACTGCGGCCCCTGCGTGAACGACCCGTTTCGTACATCCACTTCGATCGTCACGAGCGGAACGCCGCGATTCTCGACGACGATCACCTCGAGGCCGTTCGGAAGAACCTGCCGTTGAATCCGGCGCTCGAGCTCTGCCCGCTGGCCCAGCAGCGGTGACGTGAGAGCCGTCACGAGGAGCATCAGCAGCGGCAATCGCGGTAGCGTCGGTCGCACTCCCCGTATTTCTTTCGTCGACATGTCTGCCTCATCCACTACCATTGATAGCGCGCACGATCGCGACGAGCTCCGCCGTCGGCTCGACGTTGTTGCGCGACGCATCACCGCAGCGACAGGTGAGGCATTAGCGCGCGGAACGTCGCGCTTGCGACGCGATGAGCCACTCGGCCCCTACACCACATTTCGTATTGGCGGACCTGCTGACCTCTACTTCGAAGCTAGCACCGCCAACGAGCTTGCGGACGCAGTGCTTATCGGTCGCGAGCTCGAGGTGCCGTATTTCGTGCTTGGCCTAGGCGCCAATATCCTCATCGGCGATAGAGGATTTCGTGGGCTCGTCATACGAAATACGGCTCGTCACTTCTCCTTCGAGGAACACGACCGTACCTGCACGCTGTGGACCGAAAGCGGAGCGATCGTCAAGGACCTCATTCTCGAATCGGTGAGGCGCGGCTGGTCAGGTCTGGAGCATTACGTCGGTATCCCAAGCACGGTCGGAGGCGCCGTCTGGCAGAACCTGCACTTTCTGTCACCGGCCCCCGAGCGAGAACGAACGATGTTCATCGCCGAAGTCTTCGAGTCCTGCGAGATCCTCACAGAGGAGAACGAGCGTAAGACCGTCGGGTCCGACTACGTAAACTTCGGCTATGACGACACCGTTTTTCATCATCGCCGCGATGTCGTTCTTGCCGTCACCTTTCATCTCGCGAAGGGCGATCCCGCGATTCTTCATCGCATCATGCAGGAGAACCTCAGTTGGCGTGGTGGGAAGCACCCTTGGCTGGACTGGCATCCGAGCGCCGGCTCGGTGTTCAAGAAGATCGAGGGCGTGGGCGCCGGCCGACTGATCGATCAGTGTGGCTTGAAGGGTTTCCGAGTTGGGGACGCACAGATCTCGCATATTCATGCCAATATCATGGTCAATCTCGGACATGCGACAGCACGTGAAGTGCGCGAGCTGATCAGCATCGCCCAACGAGAAGTCGAGAAGAAGCACGGGCTCCGGCTCGAGCCCGAGATCGGATTCATCGGAGAGTTCTAGCAGGGAGATCTCGTCAGTACTCCTGCCCGAATCGGAACGCGAGGCGCCATGGCGCCGCCCGATCGATCGGACGAGCTACACCAACTCCAATCAGTCCCCCGAAAAGCGTTAGGCGCGCGTCGACCGTCGCGCGGATGCCATCGGTAGCCGTCGAGAGCGGGCTCGGACAGGCGGCGAGAGAGGGGCAAGTGGTGGCAGCGGGATCGAGTTGAACCGTCGCCAGCCGAGCGGCCGCCGTGGACTGTTCGGCCCAGCCGCTCTGGATTCCGGCGGCGATGCCCGGGCTGAGCCCAGGCAACATGAGTGCTCGGACGAGGCGCCAGGGCCGCCGGAGCACGGGGAATGTGTAGGAGGCGAGAGCGCCCATGATGGCGGCGTGGTCCCCCGCGAATTGCTTGTAGTCGTAGCCTGGAAGGGCGTTCTCGCCGCCGAGCTCGAAGAGCTGCTGGGGAGGCAGGTGTGCACCCCAGACAATGCCGCCCTGCGCCCGCGAGGAAATTACGAGGTTGCTAATGTCCCCTCGCGCTGCGAGGGTGATTTCGACGCGCTGCCAAGTGAGGCGACCCGCCGCTCCTTCGTACGACGCGGCCGCTCCGACGCCCGGCTCTAGATAGAGCCCGGTTACATCGGGATGCAGCTCGACCGTCGCCGCGCCGCGCAGATAGCCGCCGGATGTGCTCCATCGATTGAGACGAAACTGTCCGCCACCGATCGGCGAACGGTTGAGCCGCGCTATTTCCGGCCGATCCGAGCCGGGGCCAGCCTCGACAACCATCAATACGCTCTGCGATCGACCGATGTAACTCGTTAGGCTCAGGGCCGCCACGCGTCGGTCGACATAATCCTGGGCGTCGTAGCCGCCGATCAGCCCGCCGAAGCCCTCCGCGCCGTCCTCGAGCGGAGGCGTGAAGTCGTTGGTCGTCGCGAGCACTCGTTCCGCCCGCGCAGCGATCGTTGTCGTGCCGTGCTCGTAGGACGCTGATGCTCCACCTCGAAAGGTGCGCTCCGTCCAGGCCCAACCGCCATATCCATGCGCGGTCACCCCAGGCAGTGCGTCGCGAAATCGCTCGCGCGCCGCAAAGCCCGTGTAGGCGCCTTCCACTCGGTTATAACGAAAGACCTGCCCAATTCTTGTCGGAGTCACGTCGAATCGCGGCGGACCACTGGCACGCCATGCGTCTGGAGCCAGGTCATCGAAGTCCGAACCTTTCACGCCCGAAGTGGACGTGCCGAGTGCCTGAGTCCAGTCGTGATATCCGCTGATGCTGTCCTCTGGTGCGTAGGACAGGTGGGGAAGGAGATCAGATGAGCCCCGCGTACCCGCCGGCGCACCTGCCAGAATCGTCCCCCCGCTATCTGCTCTCTGTTTCACGTCCAGGTCGTAGAACCGCGAGACCAGGCGAAACACCGATCGTTCGGTGCCTAACGGCGCAAAGGTCGCCTGGAACTCAGAGCGCTGGAACGCAGGCAGCCAGTAGCGGCCATCGACTTCGGCATTCACCAGCTCGACATACGCTACGGCGACAATACCAGGAAGCCGCGAAAGCGAGAAGCGGCGACGTGGTGGCGGCGTCGCGAAAAACCGCCCCCGCATCCGAACGATCTGATGTCGTATTGCGTCGAAATCGATCTCGCCCTCGAAAGCGGCGAGTCGGGTGAGGCGAGAGGAATCCAGAATTGGTACGACATGAACACGCACGATCGGAATTTCGCGTTGCCCCGAACGCAGTATCGCTATGGTATCGCCGCCACGAAATCGGTAGAACTGCTCACGATCGGCCGCCAACGGGTGAACCGCGTGAACCGTGTCGGCAGCCTTACGAGCGGACGCCGAGTCACGGGCGGTGGAGTCGCCGCGAGAGCCCCTCCGGCTGGCGCCGCCGAGGTCACCGAAATCGACGCCTAACGTCAGACGATCACCGTAGAGGTACGGGATGGTCCAGCCCCGGGCGAACGACAGTGCCGAGTACGGCACGCCAACGCTCTGCGAGCGGTAGCCGACTACGCGGAGGTCATACTCTCTTTCGCGCTCCCAGCTGGCACTCAGAGCCACCTGCTCTATCTGGGCACTCCGTTCGCGGCCCAGAGTGTCTCGGACAATCAGCGACAGCTCGGATTCCACGCGGGCCCGATAGCCGGCAAGTGCCGCGGGCGGCTCGTGATTCGATGCCGCCGCGGCGTCGACGAATTCGCGGAGCGCCGGTGAGGAGTACACAGGCATTTGTGCCGGCGATTGCGCCAGCTGCAGCAGCATCACCAGTGGGGCGATCATGATCCTCTCGTACGAGCGTCGCTGAAGATCAGGTTTCGATCGCCGCGAGCTCCCGGTTCAGCGCCTCGACCTCCTCCGTAGCTGCCGTCCATCGCTCGAGGGCGGCGTCGAGATCCTCCTTGGCGCGTGCGATCCGCGCACCAAGCGTCTTGGCTTCGCTC
>Ga0070713_100000093_pt1 | contig 57164 bp, 51 predicted proteins | sample LARL82metaG_FD_65465 | JGI IMG/M metagenome (GOLD analysis project Ga0070713, IMG submission 65465) | Corn, switchgrass and miscanthus rhizosphere microbial communities from Kellogg Biological Station, Michigan, USA - LAR L8-2 metaG | ecosystem: Host-associated > Plants > Roots > Rhizosphere ... | reverse complement strand
CTCGACGCGTATCTCGTCAAGCAGAACCACTACACCACGCTGCAGGCGCAGGCGCTCTACGCGCGCGGCGAACGTGCGACGTTCGCGCGGCTGGTGCTTTCGCCGGCGTTTCGCTTTCTTCGGTTCTACGTGCTCAGGGCCGGTTTTCTCGACGGCGTCGCCGGCTTCGCGCACATCGCCATCGGTTGCTTCAACAGCTTTTGCAAGTACGCGAAGGTGCGCGCGCTCGAGCAGGCGGAACGCGCGCAATGAGGGTCCTGGTGACCGGTGCCGCCGGGTTCATCGGCATGCACCTAGCGCAGCGGCTCGCGCGGGACGGCACCGAGGTGGTCGCGATCGACAGCTTCGATGCCTACTACGACGTCGCACTGAAACGCGACCGTGCTGCGCGCCTCGCCGCCTCCGGCGTGCAGTGCCGCGCATTCGATCTCGCCGACGCCAGCGCGACCGCGGCGCTGTTCGCGGACGGGGGCTTCAGCCATGTCGCGCATCTCGCGGCGCAGCCCGGCGTCCGCTATTCACTGATCAATCCGGGCGCGTATCTGCGCAATAATGTCGACGCCTTCGGCACTGTGCTCGAGGGCTGTCGCCACGGCGGCGTGCAGCATCTGGTCTATGCGTCGAGCTCGAGCGTCTATGGCGCCAGCCACGCGCTGCCGTTTTCCGAGGACCAGAACGTCGATCAGCCGGTCAGCGTGTATGCGGCAACCAAGCGTGCCGATGAGTTGCTCGCGTACAGCTATTCGCATCTCTACGCACTGCCGGCGACCGGACTGCGCTTTTTCACCGTGTACGGTCCGTGGGGGCGCCCCGACATGGCGCCGACGTTGTTCACGCGAGCGATCCTCGGCGGCGAGCCGATCAAGGTGTTCAATCATGGCAAGCAGCAGCGCGACTTCACCTACGTCGACGACATCGTCGAAGGCATCGTGCGCGTGCTCGCGTTGCCCCCATCGAAATCGTCGGTGTCTGCACCGCATGCCATCTACAATATCGGTAATCACGCAGCAGTCGAGCTCGAGGCTTTCATCGTCCTGCTCGAGCGCCTGCTCGGCCGCACGGCGATCAGGCAATACCTGCCGGCGCAGGACGGCGATGTGCCCGCCACGTTCGCTTCGGTCGAGCGCCTCGCGGCAGCGACCGGCTTCGCACCGACGACCTCGCTGGCCGACGGACTGGCGCGCTTCGTCGCCTGGTATCGCGAGTACTACCATGTCTAGGTCCGGCTTCCTGAAAATGGCGCCATGATAAAATTCGCGTCCTTTCGCGGCCGATCGAACCCCCTGGAGCATCCATGATTCTCGTGACAGGCGGCGCCGGATTCATCGGCGCCAATTTCGTCCTGGATTGGCTTGCCGCTGCAGGCGAACCCGTGCTCAACGTCGACCGACTCACCTACGCGGGCAATCTCGGCAATCTGGAGCCGATCAAGAGCGACACGCGTCATCAGTTCGTGCGCGGCGACATCGGCGACCGGGCGCTGATGTCGCGCCTGCTCGAAACGCATCGGCCGCGCGCGATCGTCAACTTCGCCGCCGAGACGCATGTCGACCGTTCGATTCACGGGCCGGCCGCGTTCGTCGAAACCAATGTCGTCGCGACCTTCGCGTTGCTCGACACCGTACGTGCCTACCACACCGCGCTCGCCGACGCCGACAAGGTACGCTTTCGCTTTCTGCATATCTCCACCGACGAGGTCTTCGGATCGCTGGGACCGCAGGAGCGCGCGTTTTCCGAGGCCACGCCGTATGCGCCGAACAGTCCGTACTCGGCGTCGAAGGCGGCGGCTGATCATCTGGTGCGCGCGTATCACCACACGTACGGGTTGCCTGTGCTGACCACCAACTGCTCGAACAATTACGGTCCGCGCCAGTTTCCCGAGAAGCTCATCCCGCTGATGATCCACAATGCGCTCGGCGGCAAGCCGCTGCCGGTATACGGCGACGGCGGCAATGTGCGCGATTGGCTTTTTGTGGGCGATCACTGCGCAGCGATACGCGCGGTGCTCGAGCGCGGCCAGCCCGGGCAAACGTACAACGTGGGGGGCGCAGCCGAGCGCACCAACCTGCAGGTAGTCGAGTCACTGTGCGCAATCCTCGGCGAGCTGCGGCCCGGTCGCGACTACCGTGCGCAAATCGCGTTCGTGAAGGATCGTCCCGGGCACGACCGGCGCTACGCGATCGATTCTGGCAAGATCTCGCGCGAGCTCGGCTGGTCGCCTCGCGAGAGCTTCGAGAGCGGGCTCGCGCGCACGGTGAGATGGTATTTGGACAACGAGGCATGGCTGGCTGCGGTGACCAGCGGCGAGTATCACAAGTGGGTGAGCCTCAATTACGCAGCGGCCGCAGCATGAGCGGCGGAATTCAACCGCGCCGCCCGAGGCGCCGAGTCGCCGACGCGCGCCGTGCGAAGGTTTTCGAATGAGCCGCAAAGGCATCATTCTCGCCGGAGGCTCCGGGACGCGGCTCTACCCGGTGACGCACGTGCTGTCCAAGCAGCTCCTGCCGGTATACGACAAGCCGATGATCTACTACCCGCTGTCGACGCTGCTGCTTGCCGGCCTGCGCGACATCCTGCTCATCTCCACGCCCCACGACACGCCGCGCTTCCGCGAGCTCCTGGGCGACGGGTCGCGCTGGGGCATCAACCTGAGCTATGCGGTGCAGCCATCACCCGACGGACTCGCGCAGGCGTTTATCATCGGACGCGATTTCGTCGGCGACGACTCGTGCGCGCTGGTGCTCGGCGACAACATCTTCTACGGCCACGATCTGCAGCCAATGCTCGCACGCGCCAGCGAGCGCAGCGACGGCGCCACCATCTTCGCTTACCCGGTGGCCGATCCCGAGCGCTACGGCGTCGCCGAGCTCGATGGCAACGGCCACGTGGTGAGCCTCGAGGAAAAGCCGGCGCAGCCCAAATCGCGCTACGCCGTGACCGGCCTCTACTTCTACGACAGCGAGGTGCTCGATATCGCCGCAAGGCTGCGGCCTTCGGCGCGCGGAGAGCTCGAGATCACCGACGTCAACGGCGAATATCTGCGCCGGCGCGCGCTTCGCGTCGAGCTGATGGGTCGGGGCATGGCGTGGCTGGATACCGGCACGCACGAGTCGCTGCTCGAAGCAGGTCAATACATCGCGACGATCGAGCGCCGGCAAGGCCTAAAGGTGGCATGCCCTGAGGAGATCGCGTACCGGCTGGGCTACATCGACGCGCAGGCGCTGGAGTCGCTCGGCCAGGCGATGGCCAAGAACGGTTATGGGCAATACCTGCTTGCGCTGCTGCGCGAGCCGGCGGTGCGCTGACGCGATGAAAGTCGTGCCGTCGGCGCTGCCGGACGTGCTCATCGTCGAGCCGCGCGTATTCGGCGACGAGCGGGGATTCTTTTTCGAGAGCTACAACCGGCGTGCGCTCGCCGAGGCTGGCCTCGACGCCGAATTCGTGCAGGACAACCATTCGCGCTCGCTGCGCGGCGTGCTTCGCGGCCTGCATTACCAGGTCGAGCGCGCCCAGGGCAAGCTCGTGCGCGTGATCGACGGTGAAGTCTTCGATGTCGCCGTCGACATCCGCAAGAGCTCGCCGACCTTCGGCCGCTGGATGGGCATTTCGCTCTCGGCGCAGAACAAGCGCATGTTGTGGATCCCTCCAGGCTTCGCGCACGGTTTCCTGGTCGTGTCGGAGTCCGCCGACTTTCTCTACAAGACTACCGACTACTGGTATCCCGAGCACGAGCGCAGCTTGCTGTGGAACGATCCCGCGATTGGAATCGAGTGGCCGCTTGGCGGCCCCCCGATGCTCGCCGCCAAGGACATTGCCGGACGCCCGCTGGCATCAGCCGACGTCTACCCGTGACGCGCCCGGCGATCCTGCTTACCGGCGCCGCCGGACAGCTCGGATTCGAGTTGCGCGAAGCCCTCTCTGCGCACGGCGAGGTCACCGCATACGACCGCGCAAGCCTCGACCTTCGCGATGCCGACGCCATCGTTCGTTGCGTGCGATCGCTGCGTCCGCAGCTCATCGTCAACGCGGCTGCCTATACGGCCGTCGACCGCGCCGAGTCCGACGCGGCCAGCGCGCAGTCGATCAACGCCGACGCGCCCGCCATCCTTGCGGCCGAAGCGCAGCGCGCCGGCGCGCTGCTGATACATTTTTCCACCGACTACGTCTTCGACGGCGCGGCGCGCGAACCCTACGCGGAGGACGCCGCCACGCATCCGCTCGGCGTTTATGGCCGCAGCAAGCGCGACGGCGAGCGCGCCATCGAGGCGTCAGGCTGCGCCTACCTGATATTTCGCACCAGCTGGGTCTACGGCGCGCGCGGCAGCAACTTCCTGCTCACCATGCAGCGGCTCGCGCGCGAGCGCGACGAACTGCGAGTGGTCGCCGACCAGATCGGCGTGCCCAACTGGAGTCGCGACCTGGCGCGCGCGGTTGCAACGCTGGTCGGCGGCGGCGTCCCGGCGCTCACGGAAAAAAGCGGCCGGTATCACCTGAGCGCCGGCGGATCGACCAGCTGGTTCGATTTCGCCTGCGCCATCGTCGGCGAGCGCGTGCGTGTGGTGCCTATTACGACCGCGGAGTATCCGACGCCGGCGCGGCGCCCCGCCTATGGCGTACTGGCGACCAGCAAGTTCGAGCGCGTCTTCGGTTTCGCACTCGCGCACTGGCGCGACGCGCTGGCGCGCTGCCTACAGTCGCAGGACTGACGCCCGGATTACGCGCCAGGTCAGAAATCGAGATGTGCTCGCACGGCATTGCCGACCGAAATCGAGGAACCGGCGCCGGCGCTGACGATCGCATTCATTCCGAACGCGACGCCGGCGAGCTCGGCGTCGTGTCGATAACTCGCGAGGGTGGGCAACGGCTCGACGCCCGCCTCGGCGGTTTCCTGGTCGATGGTCGTAATGCGGCAACGCGTGCACGGTTTGACCAAGAGCAACTTCACCCGGCCGATACCCAGTTCCGCGCAGTGGTCCTCGTCGAATGCCTCGACGCCGGACAGCACGATGTTGGGACGAAAGCGGTTCATCGGCAGCGCGCTATCGAGCCGCGAGTTGAGGTCAGCCAGCGAGGCTTCCGATACCACCAGGACCGGGTAGCCGTCGGCGAACGCATGGTGCGCGCCACGGTCTCCGACGTAGTCGGGATTGCAGTAGCGTCGTTGCGCCGGGTCGAAACGAGCGAGGCGAAGCGGCGCGCCGGTCCAGCGCGACAACCAGTCCGCGGCCTCGTCACCCTGGTCCCACGCCGGCAAGGTATCGCGCCAGACCGTAACCTCGGTCACGACCGTGGGCTGCTTCAGGTCGACGTTGATCGGTGGAAGTCCGGGCGCGGACAGTTGCAGCGCGTCGGACTGCAGCACGGGGATGATCTGCGCCAGCCGCGGCTGCTCGCGTTGCGTCACGAAGCGCCCGTCGCGATCGACGATCAGCCACTCGCGATCGTGCTCGAGGCCGCGCGTAGTAAGCCGCGCGCGTGGCAGGGCGAGTCCACGACAACTCTTTACCGGATAGATGAACAGCGCGGCCAGCGTGGCGTTCATTGCGTGCGCTGCGCCCGATGCGCGAAAGGCTGTGTCATCGCACGTTCAAACGCGGCGTGCAGCTGCTCAACGACGAAGCGGCGGGATGCTATTCGGTCGTGCCGCGCAGGCCCGATGCGTACTGGGTCACGGCGTGCATCTCTTCGTCGCTCATGTGCGCGGCGACCTGTGCCATGACCCTGCCGTTGACGTCCTTGCCCGCCTTGTCCATCCCGCGCTCGCCCGCCTTGAACGCCTTGAGCTGCGCCAGCGCGTAGTCGGCGTATTGACCGGATAGACGCGGATAGCGCGCTGGAACGCCCGCGCCGCTGGGAAGGTGACACGCAGAACAGGCCGGCAGCCCGGTGCCGGTATTGCCGCCCCGAAAGACCTTCTGCCCCGCCAGCGCCACATCGCGATCCTTGGCGCCCATCGGCTTGGGTTTCTGTTCCGAGAAGTAAATCCCCAGTGCGTGCATATCCTCGGGCGAAAGCATGGCAGCCATCGGCGCCATGATCGGATTGTTGCGAATGCCGTTCTTGAAGTGATCGAGCTGGAGGGTAATATAGGCCGCCTGCTGTCCAGCCAGGTTGGGGTAGGCGGGACTGATGCTGTTGCCGTCGACACCATGGCAGGCGGCGCAGACCTGTTCGGCGGTTTGCTTTGCCTTGGCCAGATCGGGCTTCGCCGCTGGCTCGGCCATCGCCGGAAAATGGGCTGACATGGCGATCGAAGCCGCCGCCAGCCACAACGCGTATTTCATGAGTCGAGCTCCCTGCTGCTTGTGAAGATGAAACGGACGCCGTGACACCGCGCCTGCGAATCGCGCGCCTGCGTGACCGCTGAAAACATGCCGACACGGCCTGAAACCCCCAATCCGCCGCGTATTGTACCGAAAGTGCCTCGGCGGGCCGAGGAACGCGCCGGCGCTGTTCATCCTCTGCGGCACGCCGAATTCTCCACCACTGCTGCGCAATGGGATCAGCTTCCGCGCGGCGGCGCGCCGGAGATAGCGGTCGCCGGCCGCTCCAACGCGGGCAAATCGTCTGCGATCAACGCGCTCTCGCAGCGTACAAGGCTCGCATACGTGAGCAAGACGCCGGGGCGCACCCAGCACATCAATATGTTCAGGCTGACCTCGGGCGCGCTGCTCGCCGACTTGCCCGGCTACGGCTACGCGCGTGTGCCCGAGGCGATGCGGCGTCACTGGCAGCATTTCATCGCGAGGTACCTCGCCGAGCGCGCGCCCTTGATCGGGCTGCTGATCGTTATGGACGCGCGGCATCCGCTGACCGACCTCGACACGCAGCTGCTCGACTGGTTCCTGCCATCCGGGCGGCCGGTGCACATCATGCTCACCAAATGCGACAAGCTCGGTCGTCAAGCGCAGGCGCAGACGCTCGCACGGGTGCGCCGGGCACTCGATGAACGGTACGGCGCATCGGCGCAGCACTTCGGCGTCCAGTTGTTTTCATCCACCCACGGTGTGGGCATTGCCGAAGTCGAGGCGGTGATAGCGGGCTGGCTGGGGCCACTGGCAAGCTAACGCGCGGCGCACGACCAAGAAAAGGCCCCGACATCAAGGGGAGTGATGGCGGGGCCCAGGAACGCTCTGCAGCTCGTCTGGAGACGCAACCGAGAGCACCCGCTCAGGGAGGAAAGCGGGAGACGATGATCCGTCTGCAAATTCAGACCATCGACGTTGGACTGAGTTCCGAAAGAAGTGTCGATGAATGTAAAAGATCGCTTCAGGTGATGTCGCGATAAAAACCACTGCGCCATTGCTGATAACGCGTTGCGCCGCGCGCAGCTTGCGCGCTACGATGCTGCGGCTGCCACTGACTGGGCGAACACACCTCGACTCGATCATGACCCTGCGATTCACCGGAAAATTCCCTGATCGACGGCAACGCCGCATGCGGCGCGATGAATTCTCGCGGCGCCTGATGCGCGAGCACCGGCTTACGCGCGATGACCTCATCTATCCGGTGTTCGTGCAGGAAGGGAACGGTCGCGAAGATGCAGTCGCGTCGCTGCCTGGAGTGTCGCGGAAGAGCATCGACCGCCTGCTCCGCGACGCCGAGCGCTGCGCACAGCTCGGTATTCCGGCGCTGGCGTTGTTTCCGGTGATTGGATCGGAACAGAAATCGCTCGACGCCGCCGCGGCCTGGGACGCGCAGGGCTTGGTGCCTCGCACGGTGCGCGCGCTGAAATCCCGCTTCCCTGCGCTCGGCGTGATCACCGACGTGGCGCTCGACCCTTACACCAGCCACGGCCAGGATGGACTGCTCGATCCCACCGGCTACGTCGCCAACGACGCGACCGTGACCGCGCTGGTGCGCCAGGCGCTGTGTCACGCCGAAGCGGGCGTCGACGTCGTCGCCCCGTCCGACATGATGGATGGACGCATCGGCTCGCTGCGCTCTGCGCTGGACGCAGCGGGCTTCGACCGTCCCCGCATCCTCGCCTACTCGGCGAAGTATGCGTCGTCGTTCTACGGCCCCTTCCGCGACGCGGTCGGGTCGGCGGCCAACCTCGGCGGAGGCGACAAGCACACCTACCAGATGGATCCGGGCAACAGCGACGAAGCGTTGTGGGAGGTGTACCTCGACCTCCAGGAGGGCGCCGACATGGTGATGGTCAAGCCCGGCATGCCGTATCTCGACATCGTTTACCGCGTGAAACAGGCGTTCGGGGTGCCGACCGCGGTGTATCAAGTCAGCGGGGAATACGCGATGCTCAAGGCTGCGTCAGCCAATGGCTGGCTCGATGAGCGCGCCTGTGCGCTGGAGTCGCTTACCGCGTTCAAGCGTGCGGGAGCCGACGCGATCCTCACGTACTTCGCGCTCGACGCAGCGACCTGGATCGGCTCTTAGTCGATCTTTAGCGAAGTGCTGCCGCGTTGGCGTCCAGCAGCGCCTGCAATTCGGTGCGTGACAGCCGCGCGTCCTCGTCCCGGCGCAGTCGGTTCCGCCTTTGTTGCGGAGTTACAACATGCAGGCGCACCGCAGCCTCGCCGCGGCCCGCGATGAGCACGGATGCCGGCGTTCCGGCCAAGGGCGCGTAGTCGACACCGGCGTTGATCAGTGCCATCTCCACATTCTTAGGGTCCTCCGCTTCCAGTTCCAGGCGGATGTCGCTGTGCTCCGTCGCCCACCCCGCGGCGACGCCTCCGGTCAGCACCGGATTCCACGCGGCGAGCTGGTCCATCCAGTGCAAGGCCGCGGCGCGCTGCTCCCTTAACGAGGCAGCTTGGGCGTCGGGCCGGAACAGGCTGTTGTAATTACGCAACGCTTGCTCGACCTCGTCGTTCGCGGGCAGGGACTGGCTATCGGGCAGCCCGAGTTCGCGGCAGGCCTTGCGCTTGGCGGCGGACCAATCGCTGAAGCCGTGCTCGGCGATGAGCCTCGCTGCAGCTTGGGCGATGAGCGCTCGACTGCGCAATCCGCGGGGCGATTCCGGGCGCGCCATGCTCTAGAACAGCTGGTTACGCACTTCCCGCGGCGCCTGCGTGTTGGCCGGCGCGAGAGCATCCTCGCGGGCGCGCGGAGGAAATTCGGCGTAGAAGTACTCGGCGACGCCACCGCCGTCGTTTTCCCGCAGGCCGGATTCGGCGTTGATCCGCGCGACCAGCACGCCGTCGGGCGTCCTGAGCGGCGCCTCCGGCACGCCCTTGAGTGACTTGGCCATGTACGCCATCCAGATGGGCAGTGCCGCCACCGCGCCGGTCTCCTGGTTGCCCAGCGACCGCGGCTGATCGAAGCCGATCCAAGCGACAGCCACCTCCGAGGCATTGAACCCGCAGAACCAGGCGTCGACGCTCTCGTTGGTGGTGCCGGTCTTGCCTGCCAGGTCCTGACGTCCCAGCTGCATCGCACGCGCACCGGTGCCGGCGCGCACGACGTCGCGCAGCATGGTGGTCATGATGAATGCGTTACGCGGGTCAATCACGCGCTCCGCGGTCGTTCCTGCCAGCGCCGGCTCGGCCTTGGAGAGGACGTTGCCGCGGCTGTCGACGACGCGGTCGATGAGGTACGGCGTGACGTGATAGCCACCATTGGCGAAAACCGCGTATGCCGCGACCATCTGCATCGGCGTGGCCGCGCCCGCGCCGAGTGCCATCGGCAGATACGGCGGGTGCAGTTTCGGATCGAAACCGAAGCGGGAGATGTAGTCCTGCGCGTACTTGGGCGTGATCGCCTGCATGACCCGCACGGTCACCAGATTCTTGGACTTCATCAGCGCCGTCCGCAGGCGCATTGGACCTTCGTATTTGCCGTCGAAATTCTTAGGCTCCCATGCGTCGCCCCCGGTCTGACCGGCCTCGAAATACAGCGGTGCGTCGTTGACAACCGTCGCCGGGCTAAAGCCTTTTTCGAGCGCGGCGGAATAGATGAACGGCTTGAACGCAGAGCCGGGCTGGCGCAGTGCCTGCGTGACGTGATTGAACTTGTTGCGGTCGAAGTCGAATCCGCCGACCAGTGACAGGATCGCGCCGTCGGTGGGCCGCAGCGACACGAATGTCGACTCGACCTGCGGCATCTGCGAGATCTGCCACGCGCCCTTGTCATCGCGGATGACTCGAATGACCGCGCCGCGCCTGATCCGGCTCGCGGCCGGCGCCTTGTCGCCAAGCGAACGCGCGGCGAACTTGAGACCATCACCGGTGACCGAGACCATGTCGCCATCGCTGCGCACGGCCTTGACCTCGCTCGCGGAAGTGTCGAGCACGATCGCTGCGTAGAGATTGTCGCTGTCGTTGAGATCCTGGAAAGCGCGATCGAGCGCGTTGTCGAGCTCGCCGGGATCAGTGGGCAGGCTTACAAAGGATTCAGGCCCGCGGTAGCCGTGTCGTCGCTCGTAGTCGAACACGCCGCGGCGCACGGCCGCGTAGGCTGCGTCCTGGTCAGCTTTGCGCACGGTGGTGTAGACGTTCAGCCCTCGCGTGTAGCTTTCGTCGCCATACGCTTCGATGACCGCCTGGCGCGCCATTTCAGCGACGAATTCCGCGTGCGCGGAGTTGTCGCGCAGGTTCTGGCGAACGACCAGCGTCTCATCGGAGGCCTGCCTGAATTGATCATCGGTGATGAACCTGAGGTCGTGCATCCGGCGCAGCACATAGAGCTCGCGAGCATGCGCGCGCTTCGGATTAGCGACCGGGTTGTAGGCAGAAGGCGCCTTGGGCAGTCCCGCGAGCATGGCCGCCTCGGCAACGTCCACCTGTGAAAGCGGCTTGCCGAAATAAATCTGCGCGGCAGCGGCGAATCCATACGCCCGCTGGCCGAGGAAGATCTGGTTGACATACAGCTCGAGAATCTCGTCCTTGCTCAAGCTGGCTTCGATTTTGTAAGCAAGCAGGACCTCGCGAACCTTGCGAGTGAGCGTTCGCTCACGAGTCAGGAAAAAATTGCGCGCCACCTGCATCGTGATCGTGCCTGCGCCTTGCTGCGTCCCGCTGGTAAGGTTGGCGAGGGCGGCGCGCGCGACCGACAAGTAGTCGACCCCGCCGTGCTGGTAGAACCGCTCGTCTTCGGCGGCCAGGATGGCCTGGCGCATGATCTGCGGCACGTCCTGGATCTTCACGATGGCCCGCCGCTCTTCACCAAATTCCCCCAGCAGATCGCCGTCCGCGGAAAGGATTCGCAACGGGATCTTGGGCTGGTAGTCCGTCAGCGTCTCCAGCGACGGTAAAGTAGGATAAAGTAGAGCAAAGACAAAGGCTCCCAGGAGGGCCCCGACCAGCGCCAACCCAAATACAACAGAGGTGAGATAGATCAGCCAGCGCTTTAGCATGTATGAATGAAAGTTACTTAGAGGGTGGCTTGGCAGCGACGATTATATGCAGTGTACAACTCAAAATAAATTTGAAAAAAAGCGTTTTACAAGGCTTATACTTGCTGCTAGCATTTAATGTAACTTATATGTAAACGGCCTAAGCGTTCCAATGCTGAAGGAAAAACTCGATTCCGCGTTTGCGTTTCTGCAGACGAAGGCGCCGCCACTGATCGGAGTCGACATCAGCTCGTCGGCGCTCAAGCTCGTCGAGCTTTCCGAATCCGGCAAAGGAGTGTATCGCCTCGAGCGTTACGCCATCGAGCCCCTTCCCAAGGATGTAGTGAGCGACGGCAACATCGCCAACCTCGACCAGGTCAGCGAAGCGCTGCGCCGCGCGCATAAGCGTCTCGGTACGCGCAATCGGAACATCGCGATGTCTCTCCCCACCGCGATGGTCATCACCAAGAAGATTATCGTCCCTTCCGGCCAGACTGAGGAAGAGCTCGAGCTGCAGGTGGAGACCGAAGCCAACCAATACATCCCGTTCGCACTCGACGAAGTCAACCTCGACTTCCAGATCTTGGGGCCTGCGCCCAACAATCCCGAAGAGGTCGAGGTCCTGATCGCCGCCTCGCGCAAGGAAAAGGTGGACGACCGGGTGGCGATCGCCGACGCCGCGGGGCTCAAGCCCCGCGTCATGGACGTCGAGTCCTACGCCACCGAAGAGGCGTTTCGAATGGTGTCTCCGTCGCTGCCTGCGAACGGGCGCGACCAGAACATCGCCCTGGTCGACGTGGGTGCGCACGTGATGCACTTCTACGTCCTCCGGAACAATCAGATTCTGTTTTCGCGCGACCAGGCTTTTGGCGGCAACCAGTTGACCCATGACATCCAGCGAGCGTTCAATCTATCGCCGGAAGAAGCGGAGTCCGCGAAGAAAAATGCGGGACTGCCGGAGAATTATGACGCCGACGTGCTGCAGCCGTTCATGGAGACCCTCGCGCTGGAAGTGACCCGTGCCCTGCAATTCTTCTTCACCTCGACGTCCTATAACCAGGTGGACCAGGTGGTCCTGGCCGGCGGCTGTTCGCTGGTCCCAGGGCTCGACGAGCTCATCGCCAAGCGCGCCGGGGTCAATACCATCATCGGCAACCCCTTCGCCAGCATGACGGTCTCTGACCGTATCCGTCCTCGGCAGCTCGCCGCGGACGCGCCGTTGCTGCTCATTGCGTGCGGTCTGGCGCTGCGCAGCTTCGAATAGCCATGGTCCGCATCAACCTACTGCCGCATCGCGAGCAGAAGCGCCTGGCGCGCCAGCGCCAGTTCGTCTCGCTGGCCATCGGGCTGGCCGTGCTTGCGGTGGCCGTCATCGGGCTGGTGCACGTGGTCATCGCCGCGCGGATCGAGAACCAGAACAGCCGCAATGCTTTGCTCAAGACCGAAATCGCCAAGCTCGACGAGCAGATCAAGGAGATCGACAAGCTTCGTGAGCAGACCCAGGCACTGCTTGCCCGCAAGCAGATCGTTGAGACCCTGCAGTCGAACCGGACCGAAGCGGTGCATGCGCTCGACCAGCTCGTGCGCCAGTTGCCTGACGGCCTGTACCTGCGCTCGGTCAAGCAGAACGGGCCCAAGGTCACGCTGGTCGGTTACGCGCAGTCGAACGCCCGGGTGTCGACGTTGATGCGCAATATCGAAAGCTCGCCGTGGCTGGGCTCGCCCGAGCTGGTGGAGATCAAGTCGGTCGCGCTGGACAAGCAGAAGGTCAACGAATTCACGCTTAACCTGCAGATGAAGCGGCCCACCGACGCGAACGCCAATGCTGCCGGCGTCCCGGCCCGTTCTCCCGCCGTCGCTGCGAAGGGAGCCAAGTAATGAATCTCGACGACATTCGCCGGCTCAACTTCAAGGATGCGGGCAGTTGGCCGCTGCTGCCCAAGGTGATGGTGCTCGGAGCGTTGTTCTTGGTCATCGTCGCCGCTGGTGGGTTTCTCGATTGGAAAGACCAGCTCGAGGCGCTCGACAAGCAGCAGGACGAGGAAACGAAGCTTCGCCAGAGTTACGCCGAGAAGAAAGCAAAGGCGGTCAACCTGGAGCTCTACGTCCAGCAGCTGCGTGAGATCGAGCAGTCCTTCGGCGCGTTGCTCAAGCAGCTCCCCAACAAATCCGAGATGGACGCGCTGCTCACCGACATCAATCAGGCGGGGCTCGGGCGAGGCCTTCAGTTCGAGCTGTTCCGCCCCGCGTCGCAGGAGCGCATCGCCGACTTCTATGCGGAGCTGCCGATCAGTGTGCGCGTCACCGGCAGCTATCACGACATGGGTGCCTTCGCGAGCGATGTCGCGCAGCTTCCCCGGATCGTGACGCTCAACGATATCGGCATCGTCAACGACAAAGGAACCCTGACGATGGAGGCGACGGCGAAGACCTTCCGCTACCTCGACGAAGAGGAAATCGCCAAGCAGCGCAAGGCGGCCAAGGAAGCGAAGGAGAAGGGCAAGAAATGAGCCGCCGGGCGCTATTCTGCGGAGCGATGGCGTTGCTGCTCGCCGGCTGTGGCGGCGAGAGCCATCAGGACTTGCGCGCCTGGATGCAGGAGCAGGGGAAAGGCGTCAAGGGCAAGCTGGACCCGCTTCCGCAGGTCAAGCCTTACGAGCCGTTCACGTACAACGCATTCGATCTGCCCGACCCGTTCAAGCCGCGCAAGATCGAGCCGCTGAAAGGTGGGAGCAAACTCGCGCCCGACCTCAATCGTCGCAAGGAGCCGCTCGAGGCCTATCCGCTGGAGTCGCTGCAAATGGTGGGGACGTTGCAGCGAGGCAAGAACACCTACGCGCTCGTACGCACGACGGAAAAGGATATCTATCAGATCAAGGTAGGCAACTACATGGGCCAGAATTTCGGCGTCGTTGTCGATATCAACGATTCCGAAGTCAGGCTCAAGGAACTCGTGCAGGACGGCGCAGGAGACTGGACCGAGCGATCGAGCACGATCCAGCTCGCCGAGGCAGAACAACGACAGGGAGCCCGCAGATGAAGCGCGACCGAACGATTCAACCCGAACGGCGGCCCGCTTGGGGAATGGCATTGCTGCTGGGAGCGCTGCTTTTCGTGGCCGGAGTCGGACAGGCGGTGGCGCAAGGCGCCAACAGCATCGAAAGTCTCACCGTGTCGAAGGGGACTTCCGGTCGCACCATCGTGAAGTTCATCCTCAAGTCGCCGCTGGCCAATCCGCCCGCTGGATTCGCGGTCAACAATCCTCCGCGCATCGCGCTCGACTTTCTCGACACCGGCAATGGCCTCGGACGCACCGCGCAGGAAGTCAGCGACCCGGCACTGCGCAGCCTCAATGTCGTACAGGCCGGCAGCCGCACGCGCGTAGTCTTCAACCTCAACAAGCCGCAGACCTTCGATACGCAGATCGAAGGCAATGCCGTCCTGGTCACGCTGTTCGACCAGGCCACCGCCAGCACCGATGCGACTACCATCTCCCGCTTCGCCGAGCCGCGCGCGGGCGAGGCTACGCACGCGCTTCGCGACGTCGATTTCCGGCGCGGCAAGAATGGCGAGGGTCGCATCATCGTCGACCTCTCCGACAGCTCCACGGGCATCGACATCCGTCAGCAAGGCAAGACGCTGATCGTCGACTTCATCAAGACCACGCTGCCGCGCAACCTCGAGCGCCGGCTCGACGTGGGCGACTTCGCTACGCCCGTGACCACGATCGACACCTTTGCGCAGAACGGCAACGCGCGCATCGTCATCGAGCCCAAGGGGCTGTGGGAACACTCGGCGTATCAGGCGGATAACCGCTTCATCGTCGAGATCAAGCCCATCCAGGAAGATCCGAACAAGCTCACGCAAGGCACGCGCGCAGGCTACAAGGGCGAGAAGCTCTCGCTCAACTTCCAGAACGTCGAGGTGCGCGCGGTGCTGCAGGTGATCGCCGACTTCACGGGCCTCAACATCATCACCAGCGACACCGTCACCGGCAGCCTGACGCTGCGCCTGAAGGACATCCCCTGGGATCAGGCGCTGGATATCATCATGCAGACCAAGGGCCTCGACATGCGCAAGAACGGCAACGTCGTTCTTATCGCGCCGCGCGAGGAACTCGCGGTCAAGGAAAAGCAGCAGCTCGAGGCGCAGCTGCAGATCAGTGAACTCGAGCCGCTGATTACCGAATCGTTCCAGCTCAATTACATGAAGGTCCAGGACTTTCAGAATTTCCTCGCCACCAATAGGCAGCAGCAATTTGGCCTCGGCGCCGGACAGACGGCGACGACCGGAGGCCAGGGCTCGATTCTCTCCAAGCGCGGCGTGGCCTTCGGCGATCCGCGCACCAACATACTGTTCGTGTCCGACACCGCGGCGCGCATGGAGGAAGTCAGGCGCATCGTCCGGCAACTGGACGTTCCGATCCGGCAGGTGACGATCGAGAGCCGCATCGTGATCGCCGACGACAAGTTCAGCCGCCAGCTCGGCATCCGTTTCGGAATGCAAACCGGGTTCACGCTGCAGAACCGCTACGCCGGCGGCATCGGCGGCAGCCTTGCCACGCAGCCGGTGGTGCAGACCAGCGGCAACACGATCACCCGCGACACCCGCACACAGACGCCATACGAGTTGGCGTCGGGGATTGCAAGCGCGGGCTATTCGGACTCTCCGCAGCTCAACGTCAATCTTCCCGTTCCGAACCCTGCCGGCCAGATCGCACTGACCCTTATCAATCTGGGCAGCGGCAACCTGATCAATCTGGAGCTGTCCGCGCTCGAGGCGGACAGCCGCGGCAAGGTCGTGTCGAGCCCACGCGTAGTCACGCAGGACAACGGCAAGGCATCGATCGAGCAGGGCACCGAAATTCCGTACGTGACGCCGGGGACGGCCAACAGTCCGGCGACGGTGCAGTTCAAGAAGGCGGTGCTGCGTCTGGACGTCACCCCGCAGATCACGCCCGACAACCGCGTGACCATGATCGTCGAAATCCGCAAGGACTCGGTGGGGCAGCAGGTGAATCTTGGCAACGGATTCACAGTGCCGTCGATCGACACCAAGAATGTCACCACGCAGATCACCGTTAACAACGGCGACACGGCGGTCATCGGCGGCATCTACGAAGAAGTGGTGAACAACGACGTCACCAAGGTTCCGTTCCTGGGCGATCTGCCGATTCTTGGCTACCTATTCAAGACGACCGACAAAGCCATCGAGAAGCAGGAGCTGCTGATTTTCCTGACGCCGCGCGTTCTCAAGGATTCGGTGACCGCGGTTCGTTAGCCTGCCCGGGTCGCCGGCGTCTCGTCGCCACTGGCCCGAGAATGTAGAATGCCCCGATGCACCTGCATCGGGGCAATTTATTTCTCGTCGGCATGCCCGGAAGCGGCAAGTCCACGCTCGGCCGCTTGCTTGCCAAGCGACTCGACAAGCATTTCTATGACACCGACGTCGAGCTCGAGCACCGGCTCGGTGTAAGCATTCCGGTAATTTTCGAGCTCGAGGGTGAGCCGGGATTTCGCGATCGCGAGGCGAGCATCGTCATCGAGTTAGCCGGCATGGCCAACGTCATTCTCGCTACCGGCGGCGGGGCTATCCTCCGCGTGCCCAACCGCGAAGCGCTCAAGCAGAACGGCACCGTGCTCTACCTGCACGCGACGCCCGATACGCTTTGGGAGCGCACGCGCCGCAGCAAGCACCGGCCGCTGTTGCAGGCAGCCGATCCCAGGGCGCGGCTCAACGAACTCTACACTTTTCGCGATCCTATTTATCGCGAGGTCTCCGATTTCGTGGTCGAATCGGATAGCGACCAGGCGGTGCGCCTCGCGCAGCGCCTCGAGCAGCAAATGCGTGCCGCGGCGCGCGCCTGACGTGGCGACCTCGGCGATTCCCATGGCGTGCGGCGGATGCGCACGCTGACGGTCGCCCTGGGCGAGCGCAGCTATCCCGTGCACATCGGGCGCGGGTTGCTCGGGCGCGCCGACGAGCTGCTGCCGCGACTGCGTACTCCGCGAGCCTTCGTCGTCACCAATCCCGTCGTGGCGCAATGGCACCTGCGCCCGCTGCAGGATGCGCTGTCGCGTGCCGGCATACGTTGCGACGCGATCATGATTCCCGACGGCGAGGCGCATAAAGACCGCGACACGCTGCATTCGATCCATACGCGCCTGATCGAGCTGCGTGCAGAGCGCTCGTCACTCTTGATCGCGCTGGGCGGCGGCGTGGTGGGCGACGTTGCCGGCTTCGCTGCGGCAACCTACCAGCGCGGGATGCCGGTCGTGCAGATGCCAACAACGCTCCTGGCGCAGGTGGACTCGTCGGTCGGTGGCAAGACCGCGGTCAATCATCCGCTCGGGAAGAACATGATCGGGACTTTCTACCAGCCAGCCGCGGTGATCATCGATACGGCAACGCTCGATACGCTCCCCGATCGCGAGCTCGGCGCGGGCCTTGCTGAAGTGATCAAGTACGGCGCCGCCTGCGATGCACGATTCTTTTCCTGGCTGGAGTCGGCGCTCGAGAGCGTGCGTTCGCGCGATGCCGATGCGCTCGAGCATGCGATTTTGGAGAGCTGCCGGATCAAGGCCGCGGTGGTCGCTTCCGACGAGCGTGAAGCCGGCGAACGCGCATTGCTCAACTTCGGGCACACGTTCGGGCACGCCATCGAGGCGGCGACAGGCTACGACGGGTCGTGGCTGCACGGAGAGGCGGTATCCGCCGGCATGGTTATCGCGGCGGAGCTTTCAACGCGGGTGAGCACGCTCGCGGGTGTCGACAGCGGTCGTGTCCACGCGTTGCTCGAGCGCGCGCGTCTGCCCGTGCGCGCGCCGGCGCTGGGCATCGAGCGTTACCTCGAGTTGATGGCTCGCGACAAGAAAGTCGACGCCGGAAAAATGCGCTTCGTGATCCTCGAATCGCTGGGACGCGCCGCGCTTCGCGCCGATATCGGTCGCGACGACGTGGCCGCGGTGCTAGAGCGCCACGCCGTCTGAGTCAGTCTCGTCGAATAAAAAAACGGCGCCCACGGGCGCCGTTTTTTATCAAGCCAGCCAGTTCAGCTGCTGCAAGTCACCGTCGCTGTTTTTGTTTGCTGCGGCGTTGCCGAATCCGTGATCACGATTGGATGAGCGCCCGACAGGTCGAGGAATCCACCAGCCGTGAATGAACCGGGCGATGCGGTGATTGGCGGCGTCGGCACAATAGTCGCGCCGGGGGCGGTGACGCTGTACGGAGGTGTTCCGCCGGTAATCACGAAACTGAACGATTTGCCTGTGCATGCACCGGCACCCGTGCCTCCACTGGTCGGCGGCGTGACCGTGAGTGCCGTCGGCGTCGGCGGCGTGGGTGGCGCCGTGGTTCCCGGCTGATTGATCAGCTTGGCCGATGTCTGCCGACCGACTGAGTCGACGATCGTGAATACGAGCGGGTTCACGCAGCTCCCGTTCGTCACCACGCCGAAAAAGCCGCCCGATTGCGCCACCACGTTATTGAGCAACGTAGCCCCCGACGGGAAGGTCGACGCGATGTTATAGGGCGGCGTGCCCCCGTAAATATAGAAGTCGACCCGGAAACCCGACGAACAGGTGAGGGTGTCGGCACCAGAAATTGTCGCGGTGTCAGGTACGACCGAGAGAATTGCTGATCCATCGGTCTGTTGGACGATGGTAAACACGCCGTTGACCGAGTTCCCGGTGGTCACCTCGGTCGCGCGAAGAATGGCCGGTTGAGTCGGTGCGTTGACGGCGGCTTGCAGCACCACGGTTGCCTTGCCCGCAGCATCCGAAGTGACCGTCAACGTCGATACCAGCGGCTGCGCTGGATTGCTGTTGCTCAGGATGAAAAACGCGCCGCTTACCACGTCGAACTTGACCGGTCGGCCCACGATGCCGCCGCCGCCGTTGTTGGTCACCGTGACCGTCGCCGTCGCCGTGTCGCCGGAACAGACCGCATTACTCCCGCATGCGGCACGCGCCGGCGTGATCGTCAGTGTGTTGAAGATCGGCGCACCGCGGACGGTGATCGTCGATGTCGCCGTTTGCCCGATCGCGTCCTGTACGGTAATCGTTACCGTGGTGTCGGCGGCTACGTCGTTCGGCAGCAGCACGATGGTGGCGCCGTTGACGATCTGCGTGACTGGAAGCACCGAGGAATTGCTCGAAAACGCCTGGTACGGCGGTGCTCCGCCGCTCGCCTGCAAAGTCGCAGGCGTGTGTGAATACACGGTCATGGCCGGCGGCAGTAGGAACAGCGGTCCTGGTGTGACCGGCTGTGGCGCGAAAGGATTGTTCGGGGCGCCGCTGCCGCCGCCGCAGCCGCCTAGGGCGAGCAGTCCGGCGAGTGCAAACAACGCAATGACCGGCCGCAGCCAGTAGGCCTTCAGTTTGATTCGCGCCATGTGACAGTCCCTGATGATGTTGTCCTAAAGATTTATTCGTCGCGTACCTTTTTAAACGCTGGTACAAGCATCTACGCGACTTTGTTCAGATTAAAGCGCAAGTTAGGGCCCTGCGCAAGTGCTTTCGGCGGATGTGTCACGCCGCCGGTCAAAACGCCCCTGTCTTAGTTGCCGCGTTGCAACAATCTCGCTAGTATCGAAATCTTCGCGGGCGGGAACGTTTCGCAAACGTTGCCGGTGCTTTGCCCGTGCTAACCCGACGGCGACGAGGATCCGGTGAAAGACTCCGAGCGGTCCCGGCATATGCCTCCCCTCCGGCAGGGGTTGTACGACCCGGCCAATGAGCACGATGCCTGTGGACTTGGGTTCATCGCCCATATCAAGGGAGTCGCGAGCCACGCGATCATCTCTCAAGGGCTGCAAATCCTCAGAAATCTCACGCACCGCGGGGCGACGGGAGCCGATCCCCTGCAGGGCGACGGTGCCGGGATACTGATTCAGTTGCCCGATGCGTTCTTGCGCCGTGCCTGCGGCCGCCAGGGCCTGACACTGCCTGCGCTGGGTCACTATGGCGTCGGCATGGTGTTCCTGCCCAAGGAGCCAGCCTCGCGCACCGCATGCGAGCAGGAAATCGAGCGCGCCGTCGCCAGCCAGGGTCAGCAGCTCCTTGGTTGGCGCGACGTGCCCACGGACAATTCCGGGCTTTCCGAGCGCACCAAGGACGTCGAGCCGGTGATCCGCCAGGTCTTCATCGGCCGCGGATCGAATGAGATCGACCAGGAGGCGCTCGAGCGCAAGCTCTACATTATCCGCAAGCAGGCGGGGCATGCGATCCAGGCGCTCAAGCTGCAGCACGGCAAGGAATTCTACGTGCCGTCGATGTCGAGCCACACGGTCGTATACAAAGGGATGCTGCTCGCACATCAGGTGGGCGAGTACTACGTCGACCTTCGCGATCCGAGCATGGTGTCGGCGCTGGCCATGGTGCATCAGCGTTTTTCCACCAACACCTTCCCGACCTGGGACCTGGCGCATCCTTTCAGGCTGGTGTGTCACAACGGCGAGATCAATACGGTGCGCGGCAACGTCAACTGGATCCGTGCGCGCCAGCAGGCGATTTCAAGCACCGTTCTCGGCGACGACTTGAACAAAGTGTGGCCGCTGATTTACGACGGCCAGTCCGACTCGGCCTCGTTCGACAACTGCCTCGAGCTGCTGCTCATGGGTGGCTACTCGCTGGCGCACGCGATGATGCTGATGATCCCGGAGGCGTGGGCGGGCAATCCCTTGATGGACGAGGACCGGCGCGCGTTCTACGAATACAACGCCGCGCTGATGGAGCCCTGGGACGGCCCCGCGGCGATGGCCTTCACCGACGGCGTGCGCATCGGCGCGACGCTCGACCGCAACGGCCTTCGTCCGGCGCGCTACGTCGTGACCGACGATGACTACGTCATTCTCGCCTCCGAGGTCGGCGTTCTCGACATTCCCGAACGCAAGATCGTGCGCAAGTGGCGACTGCAGCCCGGCAAGATGCTGCTGGTCGACACCGAGCAGGGGCGCATCATCGACGACGCCGAGCTCAAGCGCACGCTGGCGACCGCGAAGCCGTATCGCGAATGGATCGACCGTTCGCGCATCGCACTCGACGCGCTTCCAGATCCCGCTCCGCCGACACGGTCGATGGTGCCGCTGCTCGACCGCCAGCAGGCCTTTGGCTACACGCAGGAAGACATGAAGATCATCCTCGCGCCGATGGCGGCGAATGGCGAGGAGGCCACCGGCTCGATGGGCAACGACGCCGCACTGCCGATCCTGTCCAACCGCCCGAAGGTGCTTTACAACTACTTCAAGCAGCTGTTCGCGCAGGTGACCAACCCGCCCATCGATCCGATTCGCGAGGAGCTGGTGATGTCGCTGGTGACTTTCATCGGGCCGCGTCCGAATCTGCTCGGCATCGATGAAACCGACCCGCCGATGCGGCTGGAGGCGGAAAAGCCCATCCTGACCGCGGACGAAATCGAGAAGATCCGGCATATCGAGCTGTTCACCGGCGGCGCATTCCGCTCGCTCGAGCTCGACATCTGCTACCCGGCGGCGTGGGGAGCGGCCGGCATGGAGGCCGCGCTGGCGAGCCTGTGCGCGCACGCCGAAGACGCGATCCATCTGGGTTACAACATCCTTATCGTTTCCGACCGGACGATCGCTGCCGATCGCATGGCCATCCCCGCGCTGCTCGCCACCGCCGCCGTGCATCAACATCTGGTGCGCAAAGGCCTGCGCACCAGCACCGGCCTGGTGGTCGAGACCGGTTCGGCGCGCGAGGTGCACCAGTTCGCGCTGCTCGCGGGCTATGGCGCAGAAGCGGTGCATCCGTATCTCGCGCTGGAGTCGCTCGCGCAGCTGCACGACTACGTGCCGGAGATCGCACCCGAGGAATCGGCCAAACGTTTCGTCAAGGCAATCTGCAAGGGACTCTACAAGGTCATGTCCAAGATGGGCATCTCGACCTACCAGTCCTATTGCGGGGCGCAGATCTTCGAGGCGGTCGGACTCAACGCGTCCTTCGTCGAGAAGTACTTTACCGGCACTGCGAGCAACATCCAGGGCATCGGGCTCCCGCAGGTGGCTGCGGAAGCGTATCGACTGCACGAGCTCGCGTTCGGAGACAGTCCACTGCTGAAGGACGAGCTCGATCCTGGCGGCGAATACCAGTATCGGACACGCGGCGAAGAGCACATGTGGACGCCGGACACCGTGGCCAAGCTGCAGCACGCGGCGCGTGCCAAGAGCTATTCCACGTACAAGGAATACGCCAAGCTGGTCAACGATCAGACCCAGCGCATAATGACGCTGCGCGGCCTGTTCGAATTCAATCGGCCCCCCGAGGCCGTGCCCATCGAGGAAGTCGAGCCCGCTTCGGAAATCGTCAAGCGCTTCGCCACCGGTGCGATGAGCCTCGGCTCGATTTCGACCGAGGCGCATACGACGCTGGCGGTGGCGATGAACCGCATCGGAGGCAAGTCGAACACCGGCGAAGGTGGCGAGGATGCACGGCGATACGCGCCGATCCGCAAGGGCGAGACGCTGATGTCACGCATCCCGGGCGTGGTCGTCGACGTGCCGATCAAGGAGGGCGATTCGCTGCGCTCGCGCATCAAGCAGGTCGCGTCGGCGCGCTTCGGGGTCACCGCGGAATACCTGGTCAACGCCGACCAGCTGCAGATCAAGATGGCACAGGGCGCCAAACCGGGTGAGGGCGGACAGTTGCCCGGACACAAGGTGTCCGAATACATCGCGCAGCTGCGGTATTCGGTCCCTGGTGTGGGACTCATCTCGCCGCCGCCGCATCACGATATCTACTCGATCGAGGATCTTGCGCAGTTGATCCACGATCTGAAAAACGCGAACCCGCAGGCATCGATCAGCGTCAAGCTTGTCTCCGAAGTGGGTGTTGGCACCGTGGCCGCCGGGGTCGCCAAGGCGAAAGCCGACCACGTCACCATAGCCGGACACGACGGCGGCACCGGCGCGTCACCGGAATCGTCGATCAAGCATGCCGGCACGCCGTGGGAGCTGGGCCTTTCCGAGACCCAGCAGACGCTCGTGCTGAACAGGTTGCGCGGGCGCATCGCGGTGCAGGTCGACGGCCAGATGAAGACCGGGCGCGACGTCGTCATCGGCGCGCTGCTTGGCGCGGACGAGTTCGGTTTCGCGACTGCGCCTCTGGTTGCCGAGGGTTGCATCATGATGCGCAAGTGCCATCTCAACACGTGTCCGGTCGGCGTCGCGACGCAGGATCCCGAGCTGCGCAAGAAATTCACCGGACAACCCGAGCACGTCATCAATTTCCTGTTCTTCGTCGCCGAGGAGGCGCGCGAGCTCATGGCCACGCTCGGGATTCGCCGCTTCAGCGATCTCATCGGCCGCGCCGATTTGCTCGACATGCGCAAGGGAATCGACCACTGGAAGGCGCGCGGTCTGGATTTCTCGCGCATATTCCATCAGCCAGCGATGCCGGCCGAAGTCGCGCGCTACAACTGCGAGGTCCAGGACCACGGGCTGGTCAAGGCGCTCGATCATCAGCTGATCGCGGACTCGTCGCACGCGCTCGCGCATGACAAGTCGATCCGGCTCGAGTACCGCATACGCAACGCGCACCGCTCCGTCGGGGCCATGCTTTCTGGAACGATCGCGCGCAAGCACGGTCACGCGGGCCTGCCCGACGATACCATCCACGTCGCGTTCAACGGTACCGCGGGTCAGAGCTTCGGTGCGTTTCTTGCGCACGGCGTGACCTTCGAGCTGCAGGGCGCGACCAACGACTACGTGGGCAAGGGCCTGTCCGGTGGGCGCATCGTCGTGTATCCGGATCCCTCGTCGCCTGCGAAGCCCGAAGACAACATCGTCGTCGGCAACACCGTCATGTACGGCGCGATCGCCGGCGAGGCTTATTTCCGCGGTGTCGCGGGCGAGCGTTTTTGCGTTCGCAATTCGGGTGCGTCGGCGGTGGTCGAGGGGACAGGAGATCACGGCTGCGAATACATGACTGGCGGGACCGTGGTGGTGCTCGGATCCACCGGGCGGAATTTCGCCGCCGGCATGAGCGGTGGCGTCGCCTACGTGTACGACGAGGACGGCACTTTCGCGCAACGCTGCAACGTTTCGATGGTGAGCCTCGAGCGCGTCCTCGACATGGCTGCGCAGGAGCGGATGGAAAGCGAGCTCGCTGCCGAGGGCAAGACGAGGCTGCGCCACGCGGGTGCGCTCGACGAGACGTGCCTGCGCGCGCTCATCGAGCGTCATCTTCGCTTCACGGCCAGCACGCGCGCGCTGGCGATCCTGGACCATTGGGAGCAAAGCCGCGCGCGCTTCGTCAAGGTGTTTCCCAACGAATACAAGCGGGCGCTCGCCGAGATGCACGCCGCGCAGTCTGCTGCGGCGGCATCCAAGGCGCGCGAGGTCGCCTAGTGGGCAAGGTCACGGGGTTCATCGAGCTCGACCGCGTTGCCGAAGTTTCCCTGCCGGTCGAGCAGCGCGTTCGCGGCTACCGTGAATTCATCCTAACGCTCGAGGATGATGCCGCCGCGCGTCAGGGCGCGCGCTGCATGGACTGCGGCATCCCGTTCTGCCAATCGGGTTGTCCGGTGCATAACATCATCCCGGACTGGAACGATCTGGTTTATCGCCACCAGTGGCGGCATGCGCTCGAGGTGCTGCACTCGACCAACAACTTTCCCGAGTTCACCGGCCGAGTGTGTCCCGCGCCGTGCGAGGCCGCGTGCACGCTCAACATCAACGACGATCCCGTCGGCATCAAATCGATCGAGCATTTCATCATCGACAAAGGGTGGGACGAAGGATGGGTTCGTCCGGAACCAGCGCCGCATCGCACCGGCCGGCAGGTGGCGGTGGTGGGCTCCGGGCCCGCAGGCATGGCGTGCGCTCAACAGCTGGCGCGCGCCGGACACGCGGTCGTCCTGTTCGAGAAGAACGATCGCATCGGCGGCTTGCTGCGCTACGGCATTCCCGACTTCAAGATGGAAAAGCGGCTCATCGACCGGCGCATCGATCAGATGCGCGCCGAGGGCGTCGAGTTTCGTGTCAATCAACATATAGGGGTGAACGTCGCCGCGAGCGAACTGCTGGAGCAGTTCGACGCGGTGGCGCTCACCATCGGCTCCGAGCACCCACGCGATCTCGAAGTGCCGGGACGCGCTCTCGATGGCGTGTACTTCGCGATGGAGTTCCTGCCGCTGCAAAACCGCCGCGTGGCGGGCGACCCGGACGTTCCGCCGCTGAGCGCGCGCGGCAAGCACGTTGTCGTCATCGGGGGTGGTGACACCGGATCCGACTGCGTGGGGACGTCCAACCGACAGGGGGCGCTCTCGGTCACGCAGTTCGAGCTCCTGCCGCAGCCGCCGGCGCAGGAGAACAAGCCGCTGGTTTGGCCGTACTGGCCGATGAAGCTGCGCACCTCGTCGTCGCACGAGGAAGGCTGCGCGCGCGACTGGTCCGTGCAGACCAAGGCATTCAAGGGCGCTGGTGGGAAGGTCACGGCACTGGTCGCGCATCGGGTCGAGTTGCGCGACGGCAAATTCGTCGATGTGCCCGGCAGCGAGTTCGAGATCAAGGCCGATCTCGTGCTCCTGGCGATGGGCTATGTGCACCCCGTGCACCAAGGCATGCTCGATGAACTTCGCGTGAAGTACGACGCGCGCGGCAACGTCGCCGCCGACACCGAAACTTATCGCTCTTCGATGCCGAAGGTATTCGCCGCGGGTGATACGCGGCGCGGGCAATCGCTGGTCGTGTGGGCGATCCGCGAGGGCCGCCAGTGCGCGCGCGGCATCGACGAATTCCTGATGGGCTCGTCTGAGCTTCCGCGCTAGCTCGCTGGCGATCGAAGCGATGACGTCGATCGTTTCGCTAGACGTACGCGAGTGGAGGCCGACACCCGCGTCCGCAGATCAGCAGCTCGCTGTGCGCACGCTCGAAGGCGGTGGCGTCCTCGTGCTGCCGCATTTGCCGTTCATGCTGCACGACGAAGAGCGGCGATTCCTCTCGCCGCACTGGTCGGACGGCCGCGCCAAAAACATCAGCTTCGACGGAACCCGGCTCAAGGGAGCGCGCGGCTCGGCGCACGACCTGGAAGCGCTGCGCGCGATGGTCGCGCGCTTCGCATCGAGCGCCGCAAGCCTGGTCGAATCGCTATTTCCGCGCTACGCGGATCAGATTCGCCAGGCGCGAACGAGCTTTCGCCCTCAACCCGCGGTGGGGCGTCGCGTGTCGTGGCGCAAGGACGATTCACGTCTGCACGTCGACGCGTTTCCTTCGCGCCCCAATCGGGGTGAGCGGATCCTGAGGGTGTTCTGCAACGTCAGTCCAGCCGAGGATCGGGTCTGGCGCGTCGGCGAGGACTTCACGGCGATGGCGCGCACGCTGCTTCCACGCGTTCGTCCCGCACTGCCCGGGAGCGCAGCGGCGCTTGCGCTCCTGCACGTCACCAAGGGCAAGCGCAGCCAGTACGATCATCTGATGCTGGGTCTACACGATCGCGCCAAGGCCGACCTCGCATACCAGAGGAACTGCGCGCAGCAGATCGTCCGTTTCGCGCCGGGAACCACATGGCTGTGTTTTTCCGATCAGGTGATGCACGCCGCGGTCTCAGGTCAGCACATGCTGGAACAAACCATCCACCTTCCGCTTGCTGCGATGTATGATCCGGCAAGCTCTCCGCTGTCGATACTCGAGCAACTGACCGGCAAAACGTTGCGCTCCGCGGCCTAGCCGCGCGATTTTTTGGCGGCCCGCCGCGGCCTCGCCGATCTCATCCCAACCGGTGCCGACCGCGATGACCGCATTGCTCAACGACACGCTGCTACGCGCACTGCGCCGCGAGCCGACGACGCATACACCCATATGGCTGATGCGCCAGGCGGGCCGCTATCTGCCCGAATACAACGTCGTGCGGCAGCGCGCCGGCAGCTTCATGAAGCTCTGCCAGACGCCTGAGCTGGCCACTGAGGTCACGCTGCAGCCTCTGGAACGTTTTCGGCTCGATGCAGCGATTCTGTTCTCTGACATCCTGACCATCCCCGATGCAATGGGCCTCGGCCTGGAGTTCGCAGACGGTGAAGGACCGCGGTTCTCGCGTCCGCTGCGCGATGAGACCGACGTGGCGCGCTTGACAGTGCCCGACATGGCAAAGCTCCGCTATGTGTTCGATGCGGTTTCGTCGATCAAGCGCGCGCTCGTCGGTCGTCTGCCGTTGCTGGGATTCGCGGGCAGCCCCTTCACCCTTGCGTGCTACATGATCGAAGGCGCGGGCAGCGCGGATTTCAGTCGCGTGCGACGAATGCTCTACGCCCGCCCCGATCTCCTGCACCGTATTCTCGATGTCAACACCGAAAGTGTCGCCGAGTATCTCTCGCAGCAGATCGCTCACGGCGCGGATGCGGTGATGCTGTTCGATACGTGGGGAGGACTGCTCGCCCACGAGGCGTACGAGCAGTTCTCCGCCTCGTGCATGCGAAGCGTCGTCGAGCGCGTACGCGCGATGCACGCCTCGGTGCCCGTCATCGTGTTCACGAAGGGCGGCGGACAATGGCTTGAGCGGATTGCCGATATCGGATGCGATGCCGTGGGCATCGACTGGACGACCGACATCGGCGCAGCGCGTCGCCGCATCGGCGCGCGCGTCGCGATACAGGGCAATCTCGATCCGATCGCGCTTCTTTCAACGCCAAAGGTCATCGAATCACAGGCTCGCGCGATTCTCGCCGCGGCAGGCAACGAGCCCGGCCATGTCTTCAATCTCGGCCATGGCATCGTCCCTTCGACGCCAGTAGAAAACGTGGAGGCACTGGTGGAGTGCGTGCATCAAGCCACGGGTCGGCCCGATTTCGATGCTCGAGCGACCTACCGTGAAATGGCCGAGAACCGCGCCCCGCGCGGCTCTTCACGGTCTTGACACAACTCGGAAACCTTGCTCTCTGGCTCTCTACTTATGCACAAAGCTTGTCAAGACTGCGCCCACGGGCGAAACCACTTTGCGCCACGGAGAGGATAATCTTAACCGGCTGATTTTTATTGCCTATTCGGCGCGCCGCCCAAGGGCGATTCGAGACTCCCGTGCCGCGCGCGCAATGGGCGCGAATGAGACAGTAGTACTTACTCACAGAATTATCCACATGCCGATCGGCCAAAAGTCTGACCTCTGCAAAAAGAACGAGTTGGAGCAGAATCCTGTCTCCGCGGTGATGATTCAGAAGACTACAGCTTGTAACTACGCGCAGCGCGCGATCGTGCTGCTGCGCACTTAGGTCTTCAATCGGTGGCACTCGTGCGCGTCGCGCTGCCCGTGGCAGCGCACCACCTGTTCGACTACTGGCTTCCTGACGGCCTCGCGGTGCAGCCCGGCAGCGTGGTCATCGCCAAGCTCGCCCGCCGTCGGCTCGCAGGCGTCGTCACCGACCTCATCGATGCGAGCGATGTTGCGCCGGAGCATCTGTCGCCCATCGCGGAGGTCGTGAGCTCGATTCCGGCGTTGCCCGACGACGTACGCGAATTGGCGCGATTTGCTTCGGAGTACTACCAAGCGCCGATAGGTCTTTGCTACGCGCACTTGCTGCCCCCTCTCGCCGTGCCCAGACGCGCGCGATGCCGCCCCGCGGCGACGGTGTATGCCCGTGCATGGACGCTCAACGACGAGCAGCGCGCCGCGTTTGGCGTGGTGCTGCGCCAGCGAAACACTTTTTCGCCTTCGCTGCTGCAGGGGATCACCGGCAGCGGAAAGACCGAGGTTTATCTGGCAGCGGCTGCGGAAATCATCGCTGCCGGCGAGCAGGCGCTGTTTCTGGTTCCCGAGATAAATCTCACGCCGCAACTGGCCGATCGAATCGCCGCCGCGCTTCCGAACGCACAAATCGCCGTGCTGCACAGCCGCCTCGCCTCCGGCGAGCGCCATCGGCAGTGGATGGCGGCGGCCACCGGCGCCGCACAACTGGTGGTCGGGACGCGCCTCGCGGTATTCGCACCCATGCCGAAGCTCAAGCTGATCATCGTCGACGAGGAACACGATGCGTCCTTCAAGCAGCAGGAGGGGGTGCGCTACCACGCGCGCGATCTCGCGGTGTATCGCGCGCGCCTGCGCGCACTGCCGGTCGTGCTGGGAAGCGCGACGCCCTCGCTGGAAAGCTTCGCGCAGTCGGAGCGCGGACGCTATCGCAAGGTCACGCTGACGCGTCGCGCGGGAATCCATGCCACGCTGCCGCGCGTGCGTCTGGTTTCCAACCGCGATCCCGCGAGCATCGAAGGCATCGGCGCGGCGCTTCAGAAGGCGATGGCAGCGCGTCTCGCGCGCGGCGAGCAGACGCTGCTCTTCGTCAATCGCCGGGGATTCGCACCTTCGCTGCTTTGCGCGGCGTGCCTTTGGAAGGCAATGTGCCCGCGCTGCGACGCCCGCCTGGTCGTGCACCGCGATGATGCCCGGCTCGCCTGTCACCATTGTGGTTACGCCACCGCAATCGTTGTGGCGTGTCCGGAATGCGGAAACCAGGATCTGCTGCCCGTGGGATTCGGGACACAACGTCTGGAAGCCGCGGTCGCGCGGCTTCATCCCAGCGCTCGCATCGTGCGTGTGGACCGCGACAGTACCCGGCGCAAAGGATCGTTCGACGCGATGCGCGAGGCGATCTCCGATGGGGACGCCGACATTCTCATCGGCACGCAAATGCTCGCCAAGGGACACGACTTCCCACGGCTGACGCTGGTTGGCGTGCTCGGCGCGGACAATGCCCTCTATAGCGCGGAATTTCGTGCGACCGAATCGTTGTTCGCGCTGCTCGAGCAGGTTGCCGGTCGGGCCGGACGGGGCGTGCAGGAGGGAGAGGTGCTCGTCCAGACCGATTTCGCCGATCATCCGGTGTACCGCGCGTTGATCGATCACGACTACGCCGGCTTCGCGCGTACCCTGCTCGCCGAGCGTGCGACGCTTGGGTTGCCTCCGTATTCGCATCTGGCGCTGCTCAGCGCCGAGGCGAAACGCGAGCCCTCGGTCGGCTTCTTCCTTGCGGCCGCCGTGCAACAAGGGCGGGCGCTGGCGGCATTGCTGGAAGTCGAGTGCGAGATCTACCCAGCCGTGCCGGCGACGCTCCCACGTCGCGCCGACCGCTTTCGTGCCCAGGTGCTGGTGCAGTCGGCGAGTCGGCGCGATCTGCAGCTGATGCTCAAACGATGGCGTGGCGAACTTGAAAGCATCGACGCCCGAACGGTGCGCTGGAACCTCGACGTCGATCCGCTCGGATTTGCATAACGCGCGTCGAGCCGACCCTTCGCCGCAAGCTATAATCCAAAACTTTTCGCGCGAAGTTCATCAATCGACCGTGACCGACGTCAAGACCCGCATCGCCGACTGGCTCAGCGCCGGACTTTCCCGCGTTGCGCCGGCGCAGGCGCCCGCGCTGGTGCTGGAGCGCTCCAAGCAAGCGGAGCATGGCGATTACGCCACCAGTGTCGCGCTGCAGCTCGCGCGAACGCTCAAGCAGAATCCACGCGAACTTGCGGGCAAGCTGGTGGCGGCGCTCGAGCCTTCACCGTGGATCGAACGCGCCGAAGTCGCGGGTCCGGGATTCGTCAACGTGTTCCTTTCGGGGGCGGCGCGACGCTCGGTCGTCGAACGCGTGCTCGCCGAGGGCGAGCGCTTCGGGAATTCGCAGGCCGGCGCCGCCATGCCCGTGATCGTCGAATTCGTCTCCGCCAATCCGACAGGACCACTGCACGTGGGCCACGGACGCGCCGCGGCCGTCGGCGACGCCCTCGCGCGCCTGCTCGAGATACAGGGATACGCGGTTCGTCGCGAGTTCTACTACAACGACGCTGGCGCGCAGATCAACAACCTCATCCTGTCGGTGCAGGCGCGGCTGCGCGAAGCTCGCGGCGTTGCCACGTCTTTCCCCGTCGACGGCTATCAGGGCGAGTACATCGTCGAGATCGCGCGCGATTATGCGCTTGCGCATCCCGCGGACACACGCGGCGACGACATCGACGCCATTCGCGCATTCGCGGTCACGGCATTGCGTCGCGAGCAGGACGGTGACCTCGCGGCGTTCGGGGTCCGCTTCGACGGCTACTTCCTTGAATCGTCGCTGTACACCGACGGCCTCGTCGAACAGACCGTCAACGCCCTCGTCTCGCGCGGCAAGACCTATGAGAAAGATGGTGCCCTGTGGCTGCGCACCACCGAATACGGCGACGACAAGGACCGCGTGATGCGCAAGTCCGACGGCAGCTACACCTACTTCGTCCCTGACATCGCGTATCACCTCACCAAGTGGCGGCGCGGCTATCGGCGCGCGGTCACCGAGCTCGGCGCCGACCATGCCGGATCGCTTTCTCGCGTTCGCGCGGGGCTGCAGGCGCTGGAAATGGGCGTCCCCAAGGGCTATCCCGATTACGTGCTGCATCAGATGGTGCTGGTGATGCGCGACGGCGAGGAGGTGAAACTCTCAAAACGTGCGGGCACCGGCGTGACGCTTCGCGAGCTGATCGACGAAGTCGGGCGCGATGCGGTGCGGTTCTTCTTCCTGCTGCGCAAGTCCGATTCCCAGCTAACATTCGATGTCGACCTCGCGCGCGCGCAAACCGAGGAAAATCCCGTGTATTACGTCCAATATGCGCATGCGCGCGTATGCAGCGTCCTCGACAAGGCGGGCATCGGTCTTCGCGATGCGGCATCGACGCTCCGCGACGCCGATCTTAGTCCGCTCGCGAGCCGTTATGAGGACGCCTTGATGCGCAGGCTCACCGATTTTCCGGACGAGCTCGCGAGCGCGGCGCGTGAGCTCGCGCCGCATCGCATCACCTTTTTCCTCAAGGAATTGGCAGCAGAATTTCACAGCTACTATAATGCCGAGCAATTCCTGGTCGAGGATCCTGTAGTGCGCAAGGCTCGCCTGGCGCTGGTCGTTGCCACCGGGCAGGTCATCCGCAACGGACTCGCGGTACTGGGCGTCAGTGCCCCCGAAAAAATGTGAGAGAGACCATCCAACAACGACATCCACGACGGGCTAATGCCCGGTCACGCCGCACTTCGCGGGGTGGAACGATCCTGGGAATTTTCGTCGGTCTGATCCTGGGCCTGGGGATGGCCGCCGGGGTCGCTTTCTATCTGGCGCGATCCGGTTTGTCCACGCCGCTGGCGCCCACGGGCGCGGCCAGGGATGCTGGCCGCGGCGGCAAGAGTGACACGGTCGCGTCGACGGGGCAGGACAAGTCCGACAAGCCACGCTTCGATTTCTACAAGATCCTGCCGGGAGGCGAGGAGCCGAAGGCCCCCGATCGCAGAGGGATCGACAAGCTCGAGCGCCCGGCAGACAAGCCTGCGCCCGCGCCGGTCGCGAAGGCGCCCGAGAAGGAAGCCGCCAAGGAAGCCCCCAAGGAGACGCCCAAGGCGGGCGACCGCTTCTGGCTGCAGGCGGGCGCTTTCAATGGCGAGGCCGACGCCGAAAACCTCAAGGCGAGGCTCGCGCTTTCGGGATGGGAAGCCGTGGTCCAGACCGTCCCGCTACCCGACAAGAGCGTGCGCTATCGCGTACGCATGGGCCCCTATGACAACACCGACGAGCTCAATCGCATCAAGGGCGAGCTGGGCAAGGGAGGCTTCGACGTTGCAGTGATAAGAAATCCGTAGACGATACGGAAACGAATGAACTTCGCGCGTTCGAATGGTACGAAGCAATCGATCGCCTTTCTTTTTTGGCAGGAGCCACAATGAGATATGCAAGGAATCGTTGGCTGGTCCAGGCGCTCGGAGCTATCGTCGCGATGATGATCGCGGCGACGGTGCGGGCCGACCTGGTCGAAGGCAAGGAATACTCACGCATGAAGGTTCCCCATGCGGTCGAAAGCGGAAAGAAAATCGAGGTGATCGAGTTCTTCTCGTATGGATGCCCGCACTGCAACGATCTCGAGCCGTACCTGCAGACATGGTTCAAGACGATTCCGCCGGATGTGCAGTTTCGTCGCGTTCCGGTGATGTTCCAGGATCGCTGGAAGGGGTTGGCGAAGGTGTATTACACGCTGGAGGCCATGGGCGAGGATGTGCGTCTGTCGCCGGAGGTGTTCAAGGCGGTCCATGTCACCGGCACTCCCTTGTACCAGGACAAGGCGTTCTTCGACTGGGCAGCCAGCAAGGGCCTGGATCGAGCCAAGGTGATCGAGACCTACAATTCCTTCGGCGTCGACAGCAAGCTCAAGCGCGCGATGGTGGTCGCTCAGGAATACAACGTGCAGGCAGTTCCAACCGTCGTCGTTGACGGCAAATTCGTCACGCTGTCCGATCGCGTTGGCGGCCACGCCGCGATGCCTGCAGCGATCGACGCGCTGGTCGCCAAGGCTCGCACCGAGCGTCCGAAACCCTGACCTTTCCGCGCGCGCCGTGAAGGTATTCATCACGGGCGCGAGCAGCGGTATCGGCGAGGCACTGGCGCGGCATTACGGATCGCTGCACTGCGCGCTCGGCCTGTTTGCACGGCGCCGCGAGGCGCTGGACGCGCTCGCCGCCACCATTGCATCCGAGTGCTTGACCTATGGCGGCGATGTACGCGATGCCGCCGCGCTACAGGCTGCCGGCGAAGATTTCGTTCGCCGGCTGGGCGCTCCCGATATCGTCATCGCCAACGCCGGCATCTCGGTCGGCACTTCGACACAGCATCCCGAGGACGCCTCGGTTTTCGGCGCGATCCTCGACACCAATCTGCGCGGACTGGTGCACACCTTCCAGCCATTTCTCCCCGCGATGCTGGAAGCAAAGAAGGGCGCGCTGGTCGGCATCGCCAGCGTCGCCGGATTCCGCGGCCTGCCGGGGGCGGGCGCGTATTCGGCCTCGAAGGCCGGCGCGATCGCCTATCTCGAGAGCCTTCGCGTTGAGCTCAGAGCCAGCGGCGTTAAAGTCATCACAGTGTGTCCTGGCTATGTCGCCACGCCGATGACCGCGCGCAATCCTTATCGCATGCCCTTCATGCTGTCCGTCGACGATGCGGCGAAGCGCATCGCGCGCGCGATCGCGCGCGGGGGACGCTTCCACGTCATTCCCTGGCAGATGGCGCTGATTGGAAGACTGTTGCGCGTGCTGCCGCGCCCAATCTACGACGCGTTGTTCGCACGCGCCAAGCGCAAGCCGCGCGCGACGTAAGAAAAGGCCGCGCGTGCGCGGCCTGAGATCGCTGCTGGCTTCGCTTCAGAGCGGAGCGCGGATGCCCAGCGTCACCGTCTGATAATTGCCGGCGTCGTTGCCCGCGCTCGCATTCACGCTGATGAAACCGGTAAGATCCTTGCCGATTGGCATGCTCGCGCCGATCAGGAAAAGCGCGTAGTTGTTGCCAGGCTTGAACGCGGGCAGGGTAAACGTGCCCGGCAGCGAGACCAGCTGCGCCGTGACGTCGCGATTCTTATAGTCGACGTATTCCCAACTGACGCGGCCGTAGGGATGGATCGAGCCCATCACGCCTGACGCCTGCCAGCCCAGGCTGGAGGAAAATACGTCGTTCTTCTGCTCGCCGAACGACATCGCGGTGCTCGATGTTCCGCTCTCCGCGTAACCGTCGACCTTGATGTCCTGATAGGTCAGGCGCGCGTAGGGGCCGTGAATGAATTGTTGCGACGTGTTGAACCAATAGCCCCCCAGCAGACGTCCGACGACCTGCGTGCCGTTGGTGTCGCCGCTTTCGCTGCGCGACCCGGCGCCCAGTGCGAAGCTGCGCTGCACGTTGCGATAGTCGAGGCTTCCGCCACCGAGCGTCGCGCCGACGTACCACGGTCCGGAGCCGTAGCCCACGTACGCGGTGAGCATGGCGTCGTTGAGCGTAAAGCCGCCGTCGCCACCGAACTTCGCGTGGTCGTGAGAGTAGCCGAACTCGAGGCCGGCGAGCATCTGGTCGGACACCTTCATGTCGCCGCCGACGACGACGGTGTTGTTGCTGCTGCTTCCGCCGCCGAAATCGCCGCTGCGGTCGTAGTTGCCGTAGTCGTAGACGGCATAGGCATCGAACTTGTTCTGCGGACGCGGAGCTTCGAGCGCCGACCACATCCTGCCATCGAGGGCTCGGAAGTTGGCCTGCTCGGCCTCCATCGGCGCCTCGGCAAGCAGCCCTACCTGCTGAGGCGCATTAATGACCGATGCCGCGTAGTCGGAAATGATCTGATGGCCGGCAGTGGTCGGATGCACCCCGTCCGCGAACGCGTAGGTCTGAGGCGCATTTGGCGAGACCAACGTCGCCGGCGTACAGAGCAGCGAGCTCGAGGTCGTGCAAGCTGGCGTGGTGACGTTGCTGAGGCCGAATGCGACGGGTGAGGCGATGACCTCGTTGAACAGCCCGAAGATGTTGAGCCTGATGATGCTGATGTGCAGGGCGTCCAGACCGGCATTCATCGTACTGTTATAGAAGCTGGTCAGCGCCGAGACTGTTCCTGACTGCGCAGTGGAAGCGAATGCGGGTGTCTTGCCGATATCGGGGAGGTTCATGACCATGATGTAGCGCGCGCCGGCGGCACTGAGCACGCCGACCTGCTGGGCGAGCTGCGTCGCGGCGAGCGCGACGTTAGCCTGCGCCTGCATGGTGGAGATCGCCCCCGCCTGCACGAGTCCGAGCTGGTAGAACAGATCGTTGGCACCACCCCACACCGAGTAAAGTGCCCCCGGATTGATCGGTCCCGACTGCAGATAAGTCTGGATCTGGGTCGAGATCGGGACCGCGGTGCCGGTTGGCGGAGAATTGGGCACGCCCGGCAACTGCGTGACGCGCGCGCCTCCCTGTGCGTAGTCGTTGCCACCCTGATTTGCCGGCGATGCGCTCGAACCATAACGCTGTGCGAGGACCTGCGCCCAGATCGGGCCGGGGTTGGTCGTGAACTCGCCGGTCCCCGGAGGAAGCACGGGCTTGAATGATCCAGCGTCGGTCAGGCTGTCGCCGAAAAAATAGAATTGGTTGAACTGGGCGCTTGCCTCTCCCTGCGACATCAATGCGGCGGCGAGCACGCTCGCCCACAACGCGGATTTGATCGTTCGCATTGCGAATTTCCTCCTTGTTGTATGGTCCAACCAACATGCATTGTAATGGAATGCGCGTACCCCTTACGCACCAACACGGTCCACGCGCAGGCCGGGGCCACGCGCTCTCGGAACGACCGCAAAAACCTTCGAACGACCGGTCCTTGATCCACTTACCGCTGCCGAAACGGCAAACCGTTGCAGATTTCGTCGCGCTCGTCGTGCTCACGATATCGGCGGCGTTGAGCACAGCATCACTCGGACAGGACGAGGGTCTCGACCCGCCATCCCGGGTGGCACGTATCAGCGATGTCGCGGGCGACCTTTTTCTTGCCACGCCGGATCACGCTGGCGAGTGGGCGTCCATTGGGCTCAATTACCCGGTGACGGCCGGCGACAATCTGTGGATCTCGGCCAATGGACGCGCCGAAGTCGATTTCGGCAACGGGAGGTTGAGACTCGCAGGCGACACCAACCTGCAGGTTGCGGCGTTGGACGAGACGAGCCTGGCGCTGTTCGTGGCTACCGGTCGGGTTATCGTACGCATGCGCTCGCTGGCACCCGGGGAGATGACGCATGTCGAGACACCGCACACGCAGATCGACATCGTGCGCCCCGGGGTCTATCGCATCGATGTCGATTCCGCCGTCTATCGCACCACGCTTTCGGTGCGCGAAGGCGAGGCGGCTATACGCTTCGCGGATGGTGTGCAGCAGGTGTTGTCCGGGCAGGTCGCCACGATCAGCGGCATCGACGGCGCAGGGCTCGCAGTCGAGAATGGTTACAGCAGCGATGGCTTCGACGCGTGGAGCATGGTGCGCGAGTACCGTTACGACAGCGCACGGGTGACAGCCTATGTTTCTACCGACATGGTCGGCGCGCGCGATCTCGACGACTATGGCACCTGGGAGACTACGCAGACGTATGGACCCGTCTGGTATCCCTCGACGGTAGCGGTGGGGTGGGCGCCGTATCGCTACGGCACGTGGACGTGGTTGGCGCCTTACGGCTGGACCTGGGTCGATTCGGCACCGTGGGGCTATGCCCCGTTCCACTACGGACGCTGGATCTACGCGTCGGGACGATGGGGATGGTGTCCCGGAGAGCGAACTGGACGACCGCGCTGGTCGCCGGCGCTGGTAGCGTGGTATCGCGGCTCGGGGTGGGGTGCGGAATCGAACGTTTACGGCTGGATCCCGCTCGGCTGGGGCGACCCCTACGTCCCGCCGTGGCGTCTGTGTTCCGGGCGCTGCTGGCGTCAGTACAATCAGCCATTCGCCGTCGCGCAGCGGGACGTGCAAGCCACGTCGCTCCGGTATGCGAACGCCCTTGTGCCGGGCGCGATGACCGCCGTTCCCGCTAGCGTGCTCAGCGCCTCGCGTGCGGTGGCGGCGAACCAGGTGCCAGTCGGCCCGGCCACGGCCTCGAGCGCTGCGATGCTGGCCGGCGCGCCGGCGTTCGCGCCGGCTGCTGCGCGAAACCCTGTGCGGCCGGGCCTTGCGGTCCCCATCCCGGCAGGGGCGCAGTTCCAGCAGCTCACCCGCAGCGCGCAGTACCCTCCACCGCGTGCGATGCCGTCCACCGCAACCTCCGTCCCGACCGGCTCGGCAGCGTCGTCCCTCACCTACGGCGGCGTGCCCGGCGGGCGCGGCGCATATACCGGGATTGCCCCGACCCCCGGGCCAAAGGCGCCGGCGCCGGCCGAGCATGCCTTGGCCCCGCAGCGACCTGTCATGACGTATGCACCGCCGACTCCCCAACTTCCGGTCGTTGCGCCACCTTCGCTCGGCCGCGCGGTCTCGCCGTCGCAGGCGCCTCCCGCCGTTGCCGCGCCGGTCGCGACGTCACGCGCGGTGCCGCTTCAGGCGCCAGCGGCGGCCACGCCTACAGGCGCAGGCATGCCGCTGGGCCGATGACCCCAAGCCGTGCGCCGGACGATGCGGATCCGCAGGAATGCCGTCTCGCCCTGTGCCCGCACCTTGAGGCGGACGAGAGACGAAGCGTGGCCGCGAAGCTCGTGCTCTAGTTCGCGAGTAGCGCCAGCTTGTTGCCGTCGACGACCTTTACGCGGTCGCCTTCGTGCACAGCGGGTTTCGCGCTCTGCGTTACGCTCTTGGTGCCGCCGTTATCGAGGCGCACCGTCACCACGTAGTAGGTTTTTTTCTTGACGTTCTTTTCGACGGCGTTACCGGCCACCGCGCCCACGCCGACGCCGGCGATGGTCGAAAGCGTATTACCGCGCCCGGAGCCGAACTGGTGGCCGACGACGCCGCCGAGCACTCCGCCGGCGACTGCGCCGGCGCCGCTGCCCTGGCCTTTCTCCTCGACATAGCGAATCGACTGGATGGTGCCGCACGTTGTGCAGGACCTTGGCGGCGGCGACGTCGGCGGAGTCATGCTCGATGGGTTCTGAGCGGGTGCTGCCGTGCACCACGCCGCGAGCGCGATCGTCATCGCGAAATACGCTTTCATGGCTGCTTTCCTCGAAGATCGTGCAGAAATCACACTATAGCGCGCCGCCGCGCGCGGGTCAGCGCCCATCCGCCCGCAGTCGGGCGTAACTCCCGGGTGCCGCTTCGATCGCACGAAGACCCTTTTTCCCGTTGTGCTTCCCCACGGTGCGAGCTGCGACGCGTGCGCCTAGATGCGGCTTTAGCCAATCGAGAAAGTTGGGCCACCACGAACCTTCGTGTTGCCTGGCGCCTTCGAGCCACTGCTCGGGACTTTCGGTCAATTTATCGTTGCTCCAGTAGCCATATTTGTTGGCGGCGGGAGGGTTGATCATGCCAGCGATGTGGCCGGATCCCGACAGCACGAAGCGCGATTTCCCTCCGAGCAGTTGCGGTCCCGAGTACGTCGCCTTCCAGGGCGCGATGTGGTCCTCGATCGCGGAGACGAAGTATGCGGGCACGTCGATCTTCGACAAGTCGATCGGAACGCCGTCCAAAGTTACGCCGCCCGGCGCCATCAGCGCATTTTTCAGGTACATGTTGCGCAGGTAGAAGCTGTGCATGGTGGCGGGCATGCGCGTGGAATCGCAGTTCCAGTGCAGAAGGTCGAAAGGAAAGGGATCGCGGCCCATCAGATAGTTGTTGATGACGAACGACCAGATGAGGTCGTTGCTGCGCAGCATGTTGAAGGTGTTCGCCATTTCGGAACCTTCGAGGTAGCCGCGCTCATTCATCTTGCGCTCGAGCGAGGCGACTTGGTCCTCATCGATGAACACCTCGAGTTCACCGCTGGCCTTGAAGTCGACCAGCGTGGTCATGAAGCCGGCGCTGACGATGCGCTTGTCCTTTTTCGCCGCCATGTAGCCAAGCGTGGCGGCGAGCAGCGTGCCGCCGAGGCAGTAGCCCAGCGCGTTGATCTGGCGCTGGCCGGTCGCTTTCTCGATCGCATCGAGCGCGGCGAGCGGTCCCTCGTGCATGTAGTCGACGAAATCCTTGCTGGCGAGCTTGGCGTCGGGATTGACCCATGAGATGACGAACACCGTGAGGCCCTGATCGACGAACCAGCGCACCAGAGAATTCTTTTCGCGCAGGTCGAGGATGTAGTACTTGTTGATCCACGGCGGCATGATCAGCAACGGACGCTGGTAGACCTTCGCCGTCGTCGGCTCGTACTGGATGAGCTGCATCAGGTCGTTCTGGAATACGACCTTCCCCGGGGTGGTCGCGATGTTGACTCCGAGCTCGAAAGCCTTGGTGTCGGTCATCGAGATCTTGAGCTTGCCATTACCGCGCTCGATGTCGTCGAGCAGGTTGTTGAGTCCCTTGACGAGGTTCTGTCCCCCGGTGGCGACGGTCTCGCGAAACACCTCGGGATTGGTCAGGGCGAAATTCGAGGGCGCCAGCGCGTCGATGTACTGGCGCGTGAAAAACTCGACTTTTTTCTGCGTGTGCTCGTCGAGGCCCTCGACGTTGGCGACCGACTTGTGCAGCCAGCGCGCCGCGATCAGGTACGACTGCTTGACGTAGTCGAACAGGAAGTGCTCCTGCCAGTCCTCGTGGCGGAATCGCTTGTCGCCCTTCGCCGGCTCGACGACCGGCGCCGCGGTCTGCCCTAGCAGGCGCATCATCGACGACTGCCAGAGCGCCGAGTAGTCCCACATGAGATTGAGCTGCGTTTCGGCGAGCCGATAGGGATTCGAGAGCATCTTGGCGGCGAGCTCGAAGAAGGCTTTCGACAGGCCGAGCTCGTCGCTCGCCGCGGACGCGGCCGAGGTTCCCGTGCCGGCTTGCCGCGAGACGAATTCTCCGAGGAGTTTTGCGCTCTTGTCAGCGGCGCTGGCGTAGGACGCGGCGAGCGCAACCGGGTCACAGGCAGCCTTGGCGGCGATCGCGTTTTCAACAGTACTCATCGTTTCTTTCCTTGCAAAGGGCGATGTCAGTGGGTGCCGCGGAAGCGAATGGTGCCGTCGTCGTCGATGATGCGCGCGAGCCGACCGGCGTGCCAGAGGTGGTTGAGGTGCGCGATCGCCTCGCCCATCGCGAAGAAGCGCTGCTGTACGTCGAGCTCGCGCCGGAACAGCACCGGGACGAGTTCGGCAGCCGATCGCGGCTCCTGTGCGGCGGCCTCGAGCTCGGTCAGCCGCGCGGCGTGATGCGCGTGCAGCTGCGCGACCCGCACCGCGGAGCCAACGAATGGAAGCCCGTGCGACGGTAGCACGAGGGTGTCCGGCGGCAGCGAGGAGAAGGCGGCGAGCGAGTCGAGAAATCGTCCCAGCGGGTCACCCTCGGGTTCGGACGCGGAGACCGAAACATTGGTGCTGATCTTGGGCAGCAGCATATCGCCCGAGATGCACACGCCACGCTCCTCGCAGTGCAGCGCCATGTGCTCGGGCGAGTGGCCGTACCCGGCAAAGCTCCGCCAGCGCTGCCTGCCTATGGTCATGACGTCGCCGTCGACGACGCGGCGGTAGGTCGAGGGCAGTTCGGGAACGCCGCGCCGGTAGTGGTTTCCGCGCCCGCGCATCGGCTCGAGGTGTGCTTCGTCCATCCCGTGAACGCGAAAGAGCTCGCAGATCGCCGAGTTGTTGTAGGAGGCCAATCCATTGCCCATCATGTGCGCGGTGAGGTATTCGCCCTGTGGCATCACCAGCGGGCAGTCGAAGCGATCGACCAGCCAAGCGGCGTTGCCCAGATGGTCAGGGTGGTAATGCGTCGCGACGACCCGCTCGAGAGGGCGCCCCTGCAGAGTGCGCTCGAAGTGGGTCTCCCAGAGTGAGCGTGTCGCCGCGTCGCCATAGCCGCAGTCGATCTGGGTCCAGCGCTCGCCGTCCGCGAGCAGCCAAAGGTTGATGTGGTCGAGTGCAAACGGCAGCGGCATGCGCAACCAGAAAATCCCGGCGGCGACCTCGGTTGCGTCACCGGCGGACGGGGGCGCGGCGAAGGGAAAGCCGAGAAGCGCGGGAAGGGATGCGTTCATGACGGAGGGTTGCACAGGCGGGAGCGCGCACCCTTGTTGTGCGACGCAGCATCGTCGTGGAATCGTCTAGGTGTGTCAAGTCCGCTGGACAATGAATATGCTATGTTGGACAAGCCGCAGCGTGCGGCGTTGAGATCGATTCGATGTCGTCCCGGCCGCCGTCCACCACCTATACCATCTCGGACCTCGCCAAGGAGTTCGCGCTCACCACGCGCGCGATACGCTTCTACGAGGACGAGGGACTGCTCGCGCCGCTGCGAAGCGGCAGGCACCGGGTCTACGGGGAGCGCGACCGCGTTCGCATCAAGCTCCTGCTGCGCGGCAAGCGCCTGGGCCTGTCCCTTTCCGAAATTCGCGAGCTCCTCGACCTCTACGACGCCACCGGCGGCGAGCGTCCGCAGCTCGTCAAGTTCCTCGAGGTGCTGGCTGCTCGACGCGCCATGCTGGAGCAACAGCGCGAGGACATCTCCTTCGTCCTGGACGAGATCGACGCCCTCGAGCGTCAGTGCCGCAAGCGCCTGCGCAACACGCCGGCCAAGCCGGCCAACCTGGCGGATGATTGACGTTTACGTAAACGGAAGGTAGTCTAGCGCTTTGCTCTGCTGGATGGGCCCATGGCGATCCCCAATGCCGGAACCGCGGGGGCGTGGATACCGGTCGACGGCAACTACGAGTCACGCGTGCGTGCGAGCTTCGAGCGGCAGGCGGCGATGCGTTACATCGGCGCGCGTCTGGTCGGCCTTGCCCCTGGAGCATGCACGCTCGAGCTCGACTGTCGCGCCGAGTTGACGCAGCAGCACGGATACATTCATGCGGGCATTGTCGGTACGATCGTCGACTCCGCCGGCGGGTACGCCGGATTCACGCTGTTCCCGGCGGATTCCGAGGTGCTCACCGTCGAGTTCAAGCTCAACCTGCTCAGCCCGGCGTCGGGCGAGCGTTTGACCGCGGTCGGCGAGGTCGTCAAGGCGGGACGCACACTGGTGATCACGCGCGGCGAGGTGTTCGCGCAGACCGGCGGCCAGCGGGTGCTGTGCGCGATCATGCAACAGACGCTCATGGTGATGCACCCGCGCCGTGAGCAATGAGCGCGACGGGCCGAATGTGACCGCGAGGACGCGATGATCGATTTTCCGGCACTCAATTTTCATCACGGCGAGACGATCGACATGCTGCGAGCGACCGTGCGTCAGTTCGCGGCCGCGGAGATCGGCCCGCGCGCGGCGGATATCGATCGCGACAACGTCTTTCCGGCGGACTTGTGGCGCAAGATGGGCGACCTGGGACTGCTCGGCATTACGGTCGAGGACGAATTTGGCGGTACGGCGATGGGCTACCTGGCGCACGTTATCGCCATGGAAGAAATCAGCCGTGCGTCGGCATCGGTCGGCTTGTCCTACGGCGCGCATTCGAACCTGTGCGTGAACCAGATCCGCCGCAACGGCAACGCGGCGCAGAAGCACAAATACCTGCCGCCGCTGGTCTCCGGCGAGCATGTAGGCGCGCTCGCGATGAGCGAGCCGGGTGCGGGTTCCGACGTCGTGTCGATGCGCTTGCGCGCGGACAAAAGCGGCGACGCCTACGTACTCAACGGCAGCAAGATGTGGATCACCAACGGTCCCGACGCCGACACACTCGTGGTCTACGCAAAGACCGACGTCCGCGCCGGACCACGCGGCATCACCGCGTTCCTGATCGAGAAAGGCATGCCCGGATTCAGCACCGCGCAAAAGCTCGACAAGCTCGGCATGCGCGGATCCAACACCTGCGAATTGGTGTTCGAGAACTGCAGCGTGCCCGAGGAAAACGTGCTCGCCGAGGAAGGACGCGGCGTCAACGTGCTCATGAGCGGGCTTGATTACGAGCGCGCGGTGCTTGCCGGTGGACCGCTGGGAATCATGGAGGCATGCATGGACGTTGTGCTGCCCTATGTCCACGAGCGACAGCAGTTCGGACAACCCATCGGCGAATTCCAGCTGATGCAGGGCAAGCTCGCCGACATGTACTCGACGATGAATGCCTGCAAGGCCTACGTCTATGCCGTCGCGCAGGCCTGCGACCGCGGCGAAACCACCCGCAAAGACGCCGCTGGTGCGATACTCTATGCTGCGGAAAAGGCGACGTGGATGGCGGGCGAAGCCATCCAGGCGCTGGGTGGGAACGGCTACATCAACGAGTTCTCGACCGGTCGTTTGTGGCGCGACGCCAAGCTCTACGAGATCGGCGCCGGCACGTCGGAGATCCGCAGAATGCTCATCGGGCGCGAGCTGTTCAACGAGACCAAGTGACGAGGACGACATGGCACTGGAGATGCGCGAACGCTGTCAACGATGCGCATGGCCTCTCTCGCCGGACGACGACGCTGCGTATGTCTGCAGCTATGAATCCACTTTTTGCGCGACTTGCGCCAACGCGCTCAACGGCGTGTGTCCCGATTGCGCCGGCGAGCTGGTGCGGCGTCCGCGCCGGGCGCGCAAGACCGATCCCGCCGCAAAGACATCCGCCGCATAGCGTCTGCGGGTGGTCGGCGCCGTGGCGTCGGGAGCCTCTACATGAATAACGATCCTGTTGTCATCGTCGGCGCCGCGCGAACGCCCATCGGCGGGCTGATGGGCGATTTCGCGTCGCTATCGGCTTCCGACCTGGGTGCCACCGCCATTCGCGCGGCCGTACAGCGCGCCGGCGTAGCGGGTGCGGACATCGACGAAGTCCTGTTCGGCAACTGCCTGATGGCCGGACAGGGACAGGCGCCCGCGCGTCAGGCGGCGCTGAAAGCGGGACTGCCGGTCGCCACGCCGTGCACGACGCTGTCGAAAATGTGCGGATCAGCGATGAAGGCGACGATGCTCGCCCACGACGCCCTCCTGGCCGACAGCGCGCGCATTGTCGTGGCCGGCGGCATGGAAAGTATGAGCAACGCGCCGTATTTGCTGCCCAAGGCCCGCGCCGGAATGCGCATGGGCCATGGAACGGTCTACGACCACATGTTTCTCGACGGCCTCGAGGATGCGTACGACAAGGGCAAGCTGATGGGGTTTTTCGCGGAGCAGTGCGCGGATAGCTTTGCGTTCACGCGCGAGGCGCAGGACGAGTTCGCGCTGCGCTCGCTGTCGCGTGCGCTCGCCGCGAATACCGACGGGTCGTTCGCCTGGGAGCTCGCTCCGGTGACGGTCTCGGGACGCAAGGGCGACGTCGTGGTCGATCACGACGAGCAGCCGGGCAAGGCCGACGCGCAAAAAATTCCCACGCTCAAACCGGCGTTTCGCAAAGACGGCACCGTGACTGCCGCCAACTCGAGCTCGATCTCCGACGGCGCCGCGGCGCTGGTGCTGATGCGTCGTTCGATGGCGGAGCGACGTCGGCTTTCGCCGCTCGCGGTGATCCTGGCCCACGCCACGCATGCGCAGGAGCCGGGCTTGTTCACGACGGCACCCGTAGGCGCGATGCGCAAGCTGTACGACAAGCTCGGCTGGGCACCCAAGGACGTCGACCTCTACGAGATCAACGAAGCCTTTGCCGTAGTGACCATGGCGGCGATGCGCGAGCACGGCTTGCCGGCCGACAAGGTGAACGTGCACGGTGGCGCCTGTGCATTGGGGCACCCGATCGGCGCGTCCGGCGCGCGCATCATCGTCACCTTGCTCGGAGCGCTGCGCAAATATGGTGGCCGGCGCGGAATGGCCAGCCTGTGCATCGGTGGCGGCGAGGCGACCGCCATCGCCATCGAGCGCGTCTAACCGCGCGCACGCGAGAGCACCTGAGACGCCGATGATTCCGCTCGACAGCCTCGCGCTTTTCGCGGTCGCTTGCGTGCTGCTCGCAGTCACGCCCGGCCCGAATCTCATGTACCTGATCTCGCGCACGCTCTGCCAGGGGCGCGCCGCAGGGATGGTGTCGCTGGCGGGAACGACCGCCGGGTTTCTTTTCTACGCGGTCGCCGCAGCGCTGGGTCTGACCGCCGTGTTCGTTGCCGTTCCGGTGCTCTACGACGCAGTGCGCTGGGCGGGCGCGGCGTACCTGCTCTGGCTCGCGTGGGACGCACTGCGGCCCCACGGCAGTGGTGGACTCTTCGCGCGGCGCGATCTTCCTCCCGCGCGGCCCGCGCTGCTGTTTCGCACCGGTGTGCTCACCAGCATGCTCAATCCGAAGGTGGCGCTGTTCTATCTCGCACTTTTTCCGCAGTTCGTCGATCCGGCGCGCGGCAGCGTTCTGGCGCAATCGCTCATCCTCGCTGCGATGCAGATCGTGATCGGCGGCGCGGGCGACATGCTGTTCGTGCTCGCCGCGTCGGGCGCGGCGCACTGGCTTGCCGAACGGCCGATCTGGCTCGCCGTGCAGCGCTGGGTGCTCGGTGGCGTATTCGCCGGCATTGCGCTCAAGCTCGCGCTCGATTCGCGCAAATGAAAAGGAATGAGCGTTCAGCGAATCCGCGAAGGCTTTTGCGGAACGTCCGGCGCGTGATGACCGCAGCGAGCGCGGCTTCGAACGCGCCCTCCGGCACCCGGCGTTTCTGATCATGATGCTGGGCTCCGAGCAGGCGATGGTTCGCGATACTCTGCGCGCTTTCGCCCGCGAGCGCCTCGCACCCAACGCCGCGCGCTGGGACCGTGAATCGCATTTCCCTCGCGAGGAGCTGCGTGCATTGGGCGAGGTCGGCGCGCTCGGCATGGTCGTCGCGGAGCGGTGGGGCGGAGCGGGGATGGACTACGTGAGCCTCGCGGTCGGTCTCGAGGAGATCGCCGCCGGGGACGGCGCGACGTCGACCATCGTCAGCGTGCAGAACTCGGTCGTCTGCGGGCCGATCGAGGCCTTCGGCAGCGAAGCGCAAAAAGAGCGATACCTGCGGCAGCTCGCCACCGGTGCGATGCTCGGGTGCTTTTGTCTCACCGAGCCGCACGTCGGATCCGACGCGGCAGCGATCACGACCCGCGCCGAGCGCCGCGGGAACGGTTACGTGCTCAATGGGGTCAAGCAGTTCATCACTTCGGGCAAGCACGCCGACGTCGCGATCGTGTTTGCGGTGACCGACAAGCTCGCCGGCAAGAAGGGCATCTCGGCGTTCATCGTCGACACCGCGACACCGGGTTACGTCGCCGCCCGTGTCGAGGACAAGCTTGGGCAACGCGCGTCCGATACCGCGCAGATCGTTTTCGAGAATTGCGTCGTGCCCGTCGCCAATCTCCTGGGACGCGAGGGGGAAGGTTATCGCATCGCACTGGCCAATCTCGAGGCGGGGCGCATCGGGATCGCCGCGCAGGCGGTCGGGATGGCGCGCGCGGCGTTCGAGGCGGCGCTTGCGTACGCGCGTGATCGCACCAGCTTCGGCAAGCCGATCATCGAGCACCAGGCGGTGAATTTCAGGCTCGCCGACATGGCCACCGAGATCGAGGTCGCGCGGCAGATGGTTTGGCACGCCGCGTCGCTCCGCGACGCCGGCCGGCCGTGCCTGGCGGAAGCGTCGATGGCCAAGCTGTTTGCCTCCGAAATGGCCGAGCGCGTGTGCTCTGCCGCGATCCAGGTGCACGGAGGCTACGGGTACGTCGCCGATTTCCCGGTCGAGCGCATCTATCGCGACGTGCGCGTTTGCCAGATCTACGAAGGAACCAGCGACATCCAGCGCCTGGTGATCGGCCGATCGCTGGCGAGCTGACCGGATCCGCGAAACGCAGCAACCGGCAAGGAGCGTCATGCCCGCACCCATCGAATTCTATTTCGATTTTTCTTCGCCGTACGGCTACCTGGCCTCCGAAAAGATCGAAGCGCTCGCCGCCAGGCATGGTCGCGAGGTGAGCTGGCATCCGGTGCTGCTCGGCGTCGTGTTCAAGCAGACTGGCGCCATGCCGCTGCTGCAGGTGCCGCTGAAGGGCGAGTATTCGCGCCGGGACATGCATCGCAGCGCCCGCTTTCACGGCGTCGACCGGTTTCGCGTCCCCACCAAGTTTCCGATCCCCTCGCAAGCCGCGGCGCGCGTCGTGCTCTGGAGCGCGCAGCGCGACCCCGCTCTCGCGGCGCGCGTGGTGCACGCGCTTTATCGGGCGTATTTCGTGGACGACCAGGACATCTCTTCCCCCGAGGTAGCCGTTGCGGTGGCAGCGTCGTGCGGACTCGATGCCGCCGAGGTGCGCGCGGCGATCGAGGACCCTTCGATCAAGGAAGCGCTCAAGCGCGCCAATGAGCAGGCAATCGCCAAGGGCGTCTTCGGCTCGCCGTACATCATCATCGACGGTGAGCCCTTTTGGGGGCTGGACCGTCTCGATCAGGTCGACCGCTGGATGGCGACCGGAGGATGGTGATGGCCGCCGAATACACGCTGTATTGCTTCGCGCAGTCGGGCAATGCGTACAAGGTCGCGCTGACGCTACAGCTCGCGGGGGCGGACTGGGCGCCGCGCTTCGTCGACTACTTCGGCGGTGAGACGCGACGTCCTGCGTACCGCGAGATCAATGTCATGGGCGAGGTGCCCGTGCTGCTGCATCAGGGCGCCATGCTGTCGCAGTCCGGCGTGATCCTCGACTATCTCTCGGAGCAGTTCGAGCGATTCGGCGCTGCCGATCCGATCGAGCGCCGAGAGATCCTGCGCTGGCTGTTCTGGGACAACCACAAGCTGACCAGCTACACGGCGACGCTGCGCTTCATGCGCTCGTTGGTTAAGGATCCCGACCCCGCGGTCGTCGCCGAGTTCCGCAAGCGCGCGGAAGCGGCGTGGGGCGTTCTCGACGCGCATCTCGCGGGGCGTCGTTATGTTGTTGCCGACCGCCTGACCATCGCCGATCTTTCGTTGTGCGGCTACCTTTTCTGGCCCGAGGAGATCGGCGTCGACTGGGCGAGCTTCGTCAACCTGCGCGACTGGCTGGGGCGCATCAAGGCGCACCCGCGCTGGGTCCATCCCTACGAGCTCATGCCGGGACATCCTCGTCCTGCGGCTTCCTGAAGCTATGCCCGCGATCGAATCGATCATCGACCGGAAAAGCGACGTCTTCGCCAAGAACCGGGACGCGATGCAGGGGCTGGTCGACGACCTTCGTGCCAAGGTCGCGACGATCGAGCAGGGCGGCGGCGACGCCGCGCGCGAGCGCCACAGCGGTCGCGGCAAGCTCCTGCCGCGCGAGCGCATCCGCTCGCTGCTCGACCCGGGCTCGCCCTTTCTGGAATTCTCGCAGCTCGCGGCGTGGGATATGTACGACGATCGCATCGCCTCGGCCGGCATCATCTGCGGCATCGGACGCGTGGCCGGGCGCGAATGCGTCATCGTATGCAACGATGCGACGGTCAAGGGCGGCACCTATTACCCGATGACGGTCAAGAAGCACCTGCGCGCGCAGGACATCGCGCGCGAGAACAACCTCCCCTGCATTTACCTGGTCGATTCGGGCGGCGCGAACCTGCCCAACCAGACCGAAGTCTTTCCGGACCGCGACCATTTCGGGCGCATTTTCTACAACCAGGCGACGATGTCCGCCGAGCGCATCCCGCAGATCGCGGTGGTGATGGGATCGTGTACCGCGGGCGGCGCCTACGTCCCGGCGATGTCTGACGAATCGATCATCGTGAAGGAGCAGGGGACGATCTTTCTCGCAGGTCCACCGCTGGTGAAGGCGGCGACGGGCGAGATCGTCAGCGCCGAGGATCTGGGCGGTGCCGACGTTCACACACGCATTTCCGGCGTCGCCGATCACTTCGCAGTCAACGACCATCACGCGCTGTCGATCGCGAGGCGCATCGTCGGGCATCTGAACCTCGATAAGCCGGCGACGGTCGAGCTCTCGCCGCTGCGCGATCCGCTCTATCCGGCGGACGAGCTCTACGGCGTCATCAACAGCGACGTGCGCAAGCCTTACGACGTCCACGAGGTGATCGCTCGCATCGTCGACGGCAGCGAGTTCGACGCCTTCAAGGCGCGCTACGGTGCGACGCTGGTGACCGGCTTCGCGCGCATCTGGGGATATCCCGTCGGCATCGTCGCCAACAACGGCGTGTTGTACTCGGAGTCCGCGCAAAAGGGCGCGCATTTCATCGAACTCTGCTGCCAGCGACGCATTCCGCTAGTGTTCCTGCAGAACATCACCGGCTTCATGGTGGGTCGTAAGTACGAAGCGGGCGGCATCGCCAAGGACGGCGCCAAGATGGTGACGGCGGTGTCATGCGCGCAGGTGCCGAAGTTCACGGTCATCATCGGCGGAAGTTACGGCGCGGGCAATTACGGCATGTGCGGCCGCGCGTTCAATCCACGCTTCCTGTGGATGTGGCCGAATGCGCGCATTTCGGTGATGGGCGGCGAGCAGGCCGCGACGGTGCTGGCGACGATCCGCCGCGATGCCATCGAGGCCAAGGGCGGGCAGTGGAGCGCCGGCGAGGAGAACGGGTTCAAGTCGCCGATCCGCGATCGCTACGAGCAGGAGGGACATCCCTATTACGCGAGCGCACGGCTTTGGGACGACGGGATCATCGATCCTGCGGACACGCGCAAGGTGCTCTCCCTCGCGCTGTCCGCGTCACTCAACCGCCCCATTGCGCCGACGACGTTCGGCGTATTCAGAATGTAGACGACGCATGGCCAAAACCGTCAAGCGCAAGCCCGCCTCTCGCCGTCCGCTGCCGGCATACGCCACGCTGAGGGTCACGATCGACCATGCCGTGGCGAGCGTGGTGCTCGACCGTCCGGATGTGCACAACGCATTCGACGAGACCTCGATCGCAGAGCTGACCGCGGCATTGCGCCAACTCGGCGCTGACGATTCGGTGCGTGCGGTGGTGCTGGCCGGCACCGGGACCAGCTTTTGCGCGGGTGCGGACCTCAGATGGATGAAGCGCATGGCGACGTTCAGCGATGCGCAGAACCTGGCCGACGCACGCGCGCTCGCGGGCATGCTGACAACGCTCAACGAGCTGCCCAAGCCGACCATCGCGCGCGTCCATGGCGCGGCGTTCGGCGGCGGCGTCGGGTTGATCGCCTGCTGCGACATCGCCATTGCCACGCAGGACGCCGAATTCGCGTTCTCGGAAGCGCGCCTCGGCCTCGTACCGGCGACGATCGCTCCGTACGTGGTCGCGGCCATAGGCGAGCGCCCTGCGCGGCGGCTGTTTCTCACCGCCGAGCGCTTCAGCGCGGCGGAAGCGTTTCGTCTAGGCCTGCTGCACGATCTGGCGATGACGAGTGAGCTCGATGCGCGCATCGGCGAGTTGCTGCACGCGCTGCTGCGCGCCGGTCCGCGCGCGCAGGCCGAGTGCAAGACGCTGCTGCGCGCGGTGAGGGGACGGCCCATCGATGTCGCCGCGATCGAAGACACCGCGGCGCGCATCGCACGTGTGCGCGCGTCTGCCGAGGGACGCGAGGGTGTGGCGGCGTTCCTCGCCCGACGCAACGCGACCTGGATCACCGGCGGCGAGTGAGTCAACCGAGCCAACCAAGGCCACCTGAGGCCAACTGAGGCGCACGCAACTGCACCGGGCCTGACATGGACCAACTCGATACCTGGCAACTCGTCGCACTCGCGGCCGCGCTCGGATGGGCGAGTGGCATCCGCCTCTATGCAGTGTTGTTCATCGTCGGCGCGGTGGGCTACGCCGGCTGGTACGACCTGCCGCAGCACCTGCAGGTTCTCGCTCACCCGATGGTGCTGGCGGCGTCAGGTTTCATGGTCCTTGCCGAATTCTTCGCCGACAAGATTCCCGGCTTCGACACGGTCTGGGACACCGTCCACACGGTCGTGCGCATTCCGGCGGGCGCGGCGCTGGCCGCCGGCGTGTTCGGCGATTCGCCGCCGGCATGGACCATCACCGCGGCGATCCTTGGCGGAACGCTCGCCGCTGGCAGTCATTTCACCAAAGCCGGAACGCGCGCGGTGATCAACACCTCGCCCGAACCGTTCTCGAACTGGGTGGCGTCGTTCGGAGAGGACGTGCTGGTGGGAACGCTCGTCTATCTCGCCCTCGCGCATCCGGCGCTCGCACTGCTGGTGGTTGGCCTGCTGGTGGCGTTCTCGATCTGGCTGCTGCCCAAGCTCTGGCGCTTCATGCGCGCACTGATCGAGCGTATCGGGCGCTGGTCGTCGGGCACTCTTGGACACGGCAGGTCCGCCCACGGCGACCGGCGCGATGTTTGATAGCGTCCTCATCGCCAACCGTGGCGAAATCGCGTGCCGCGTCGCGCGCACCGCGCGGCGTATGGGGCTGCGCACGATCGCGGTCTATTCCGACGCCGACGATAGGGCGATGCACGTCGCCGCCTGCGACGTGGCACGGCGCATCGGACCCGCACCGCCACGCGAAAGCTATCTGCGCGGGGAGGCGATCATCGACGCGGCGCTGGCGACCGGTGCGCAGGCGATCCACCCCGGTTACGGCTTCCTGTCCGAGAACGCGCCGTTTGCCGAAGCGGTGAGTGCGGCGGGACTGATCTTCGTCGGGCCGCCGCCGGCGGCGATCCGCGCCATGGGATCGAAGTCGGAGTCGAAGCTCATCATGGGCCGCGCCGGCGTGCCGCTGGTTCCGGGTTATCACGGGCGCGACCAGGACGACGCGCTGCTTGCGCGCGAGGCGGCTGCGATCGGATTTCCGGTACTCATCAAGGCTTCCGCGGGGGGCGGAGGCAAGGGCATGCGCGTGGTCGAGCGCGCCGAAGAATTCGCCGCCGCGCTCGCATCCGCGCGCCGCGAAGCCAAGTCGGGATTCGGCGACGATACCGTGCTGCTCGAAAAATACCTGCTCGAGCCGCGGCACATCGAGATGCAGGTGTTCGCCGACACGCACGGCCATTGCGTGCACCTGTTCGAACGTGATTGCTCGGTCCAGCGACGCCATCAGAAAGTCCTCGAGGAGGCGCCGGCACCGGGCATGAGCGCGTCGCGCCGCGATGCGATGGGCTCCTCCGCGATCGCCGCGGCGCGCGCCATCGGCTACGTCGGCGCGGGCACGGTCGAATTCATCGTCGATCGCGAGGGCACGTTCTATTTCATGGAAATGAACACGCGCCTGCAGGTCGAGCACCCGGTCACCGAAATGATCACCGGGCTCGATCTGGTCGAGTGGCAACTGCGCGTGGCCGCCGGCGAGCCGTTGCCACTCGCGCAGGAGCAGCTGACCGCGCGCGGCCACGCCATCGAGGCTCGCATCTACGCCGAAGATCCCGAGCGCGGCTTCCTGCCGTCGACCGGGCGGATCGCCTACCTTCGCACCCCCGCAGTGTCCGGCAGCGTTCGCGTCGACACCGGCGTCGCCCAAGGCGACGCGATCAGCGCCCACTACGATCCGATGATCGCCAAGCTCGTCGTTCGCGGCGACGATCGCGAGCAGGCGTTGCGACGCCTCGCGCGCGCACTGGCGGAATACCGTATCGCCGGCGTGACCACCAACGTCGACTTCCTGCGCAGGCTGATCGCGCACGATGCCTTCGCTAGCGGCCGCATCGATACCGGGTTGATCGCTCGCGAGCATTCCGCTCTTTTCCCGCCGGCAGCGCCGGCGGCGCCGAAAATAATCGCCATCGCCGCGGTGGCGGAGACTGAGGTGTTGCGGCGGGAGGCAGCCGAGCGCGCGAAAGCATCGAGTGATCCGTCCTCGCCGTGGCACGCGGTCGATCCATGGTGGCTCAACAGCGCGGAGCATGCGATCGCGCTGCGCTACGCAAGCGCGGATGCTCTCGTTGATGCGTTCGTGACCATCGACCGGGATCGCTACCTGATACGCACCGGCGACCTTCGCTTTAGCGCGCGCGCCGTGCGCAAGGACGACGAGCTCGAGATCTGGCTAAATGACGAGCACTTCGCGGCGGCGGTCTTCCCGCTCGGCGCGGAGCGCTACGTGTTCATCGACGATGGCTTGCACCGCCTGCTACGCATCGATCCACTCGAGCACGCGGGACAGGTGAGCGAGGGTGGGGATGCTCATCTGCGGGCACCGATGTCGGGTACCATTATCTCAGTGCTGGTGAAGCAGGGTGACACCGTCGCGCGCGGCGCGCCACTGCTGATCCTCGAGGCGATGAAAATGGAGCACACGATCATCGCGCTGATGGCCGGGACGGTGGCTGCGCTGCATTACCGCGAAGGCGAACAAGTAAGTGAAGGTGCCGACCTGATCGAGGTCGTCGCGCCGGACGCTGCCACGGGAAAGCCCTGAATATCCTTCTGCATACGCCGTTGCCAGATGCGGACCAGTGGCAGCGCACGCTCGCGCAGGCGCTTCCGGACGCAACGCTGCATCGCTGGCCTTGTTCCGGCGTCGCGATCGACTACGCGATCGTGTGGAAACCGCCGCGCGAGCTGCTGGGCGATCTTAGTCGAGCGCGCGCGGTGTTCAACCTGGGAGCCGGCGTCGATGCGACCCTCGCATCGACGGGTGCTTCCTGGCCGGGCGGGGTGCCGCTGATCCGGATCGAAGACGCCGGCATGGGCGAGCAGATGATCGAGTACGTGGTCTACGCGGTCCTGCGTTGGTTTCGCGAGTTCGCCCAGTACGAGCAGTCACAGCGCAATGCATGCTGGAGCCCGCGCGGGCGACTCGAGAAGCGCGAGTTCGGCGTTGGCATCCTCGGCATGGGTGTCCTCGGGAGCAGCGTGGCCGACGCCGTCGCCAAGCTGGGCTTCCCGGTCGCAGGTCTCAGTCGCCGCTCGAAGCAGCTACAGGGCATGCGCAGCTTCGCGATCGACGAGCTCGCTGCGTTTCTCGCGAGCAGCCGCGTGCTGGTATGCATGCTGCCGCTGACCCCCGCGACGCGGGGACTGCTCGACCGCAAGGCGTTCGCGATGATGCCGCGAGGCGCCTACCTGATCAACGTCGCGCGCGGGCCGATCGTCGTCGAGCACGACCTCATCGACGCGATCGACGAAGGCTCGATCGCGGGCGCGATGCTCGACGTCTTCGAGCACGAGCCCTTGGCCGCCGACCATGCGTTCTGGCATCATCCGCGCATCACCGTCACACCCCACATCGCGGCGGTCACGCTGCTCGGCGCATCGGTCGGCCAGATCGCCGACAAGATCCGCCGCATTGAAGCCGGCTTCCCGGTCAGCGGCGCGATCGACCCACTCCATGCCTACTGAAGACGCGGCCAAGGGCGCGCCGTTCCTGCGATGAACATCCCATCGAGCGTACGCATCGTCGAAGTCGGTCCGCGCGACGGCCTGCAGAACGAGCAGGCGATCGTGCCGACTGGGGTGAAGGTCGGGCTTATCGACCGTCTTACCGAGGCGGGGTTGCCCGCGATCGAAGTAACCAGCTTCGTCTCGCCGAAGTGGGTTCCGCAAATGGCCGACAATGCCGCCGTGATGGCTGCGATCCGCCGCAAGCCCGGCGTTAGCTACCCGGTGCTCACCCCGAACCTGCGAGGCCTGGAGGCCGCCCTCGCTGCCGGCTGCGATGAGGTTTCGGTGTTCGTCGCCGCGTCCGAGGCCTTCTCGCAAAAAAACATCAACTGCACGATCGAGGAGAGCCTTGAGCGCGTGCGGCCGGTGGCTGAGACGGCGTGCGCACGCGGGATTCGCGTGCGCGGTTATGTGTCGTGCGTGCTCGGCTGCCCGTACGAGGGTGAGGTGGTGGCCGAAGCCGTGCGCGACGTCGCGCAGGCGCTCCATTCCATGGGCTGCTACGAGATTTCACTCGGCGACACCATCGGAACCGGGACGCCGGGGAAGACGCGGGCGTTGATCGATTGCCTGCTGCGCGTGCTTCCTGCAAGCGCCCTGGCGGGGCACTTTCACGACACCTACGGACAGGCGCTCGCGAACGTATTGACCGCTTTGCAGTCCGGCGTGACGACGTTCGACAGCTCGGTGTCGGGCCTGGGCGGCTGTCCGTTCGCAAAGGGCGCGACCGGCAACGTCGCCACCGAGGACGTGCTGTACATGCTCGAGGGGCTCGGCATCGACACCGGAATCGACATGACCCGGCTGCGCATCGCGGGACACTACATTTGCGATTTTCTCGGGCGCGCGCCAGTGTCGCGAGTCGCCGTCGCGCTCGATGCGAAGATGCCCCTGGCGAAGACCACGCGATGAGGAATTACCCCGAGCGTATCGCCTCGCCCTGCGTGAGTATCTGCGTGATGGACCCGGTCGCAGGAATATGCGTTGGCTGCATGCGTACCCTGGACGAGATCGCGGGATGGATCGACATGAGCGACGATGCGCGGCGCGCGTTGATCGCATCGCTGCCGCAGCGGCGCGCGCGCCTCGCCGCGACGGCGGGTGCTGCTCAGGGAGAAGCGCCGCATGGCCAGCGCTGAATGGTACTTCGACTTCGTGTCTCCCTTCGCCTACCTTCAGTGCGAACAGCTCGCGCGGCTGGAGCCCGGCCTGCGCATTCACTATCGGCCGGTCCTGTTCGCCGGACTGCTCAAGGCGAACGGTCAGAAAGGGCCAGCCGAGATCGAAGCCAAGCGGCGGTTTACGTATCGCTTTGTCGTCTGGCAGGCGCGCGCGCTCGGCATCCAGCTCAAGTTTCCGGCAGCCCACCCTTTCAACCCCCTGCCACTGCTGCGACTGGCGATCGCCGCCGATTGTCACCCCGACGCGGTGCGCCGCATCTTCCGGTTTGTCTGGCGCGACGGACGCATGGGCGACCTGCCGATCGAGTGGGCGGAACTGATGAGCGATCTCGACATCCCGGCCGCGCAGTCGCGCATCGACTCGCCCGAGATTAAGGAAGCATTGCGCCGCAACACCGAGGAAGCGCTGGCGCGCGGCGTGTTCGGCGTGCCGACGCTCGCCATCGGCGAAGAGCTATTCTGGGGTGCCGACGCGACGGCGATGGCAGCGGAATACGTCGCAGCGGGGTGCCGGTACACCGATCCGGAGATGGAGCGCGTGGCGGCGCTCCCCATCGGCGCGCAGCGCGAAGCGCCGACCCGCAAATGAGGGTGCTTGGTCCTCGCGCCGCAAGCGGCTAGTTCTTCAGTGGTGGAAGCGTCTTGGCGCGCACCGCCGCCGACTGCTCTTCGCGAAACTTCGCGAGCTTCTCCGCAAGCGCCTTGTCGCCGACCGCGAACATCGCAACTGCGAACAGCGCGGCGTTAGCCGCGCCTGCTTCCCCTATCGCGAAGGTCGCCACCGGGATGCCCTTGGGCATCTGGACCGTAGACAGCAGCGAGTCCTCGCCGCGCAGGTATTTCGACGGTATCGGGACGCCGAGTACAGGAAGTAGGGTCTTCGCGGCGAGCACTCCGGCGAGATGCGCGGCCCCGCCGGCGCCGGCGATGATGCAGCGAAGTCCGCGTGCGGCGGCGCCTGCGGCGTAGGCGAAGGTGTCGTCGGGCAGGCGATGCGCCGAAAGGACTCGCGCCTCGTAGGGGACGGCGAAGGCAGCGAGCTGCTCCGCGGCGTGCCGCATGATGTCCCAGTCGCTGTCGCTGCCCATCAGGATCCCGACGCGAGGCGAATCAACGGTTGGTGGCATACAAATTCCCGGGGTGAGTTCGGACGGAGTCTCTCTGAAGCGCGACGATTTTAACATCGTTGCGTGTTACGGCAGCGCAACGGAGACAGCGTGATTGCAATCGAAGTGGTTGC